>Ga0316191_10000271_pt1 | contig 32402 bp, 28 predicted proteins | sample Eddworburr2cm_MG_FD_204928 | JGI IMG/M metagenome (GOLD analysis project Ga0316191, IMG submission 204928) | Coastal sediment microbial communities from Maine, United States - Eddy worm burrow 2 cm | ecosystem: Environmental > Aquatic > Marine > Coastal > Sediment | place: USA: Maine...
GTGTTTGAATTTTCATTTCCATGCCCTCCTGCACGTTACGGCCCTATTAGGAACCCGTGCCGCTGAATCTTTGCTGAACGGTTAGCTCAATTTGAAAAGACGTGCGATCATGTTCAGCCCGCGTTCATGAAAATCACCAAGAGCCCTCATTGACCCAAGCGATAGAAACTGATCACGTCGGCCGTGCGATTGCCTGGATGATGCTTGGTGTAAGCGGCGGTCTGGGTCTCGACCTGTGCGCTAAGGAGTTGCTGCAGACCTATTCGTTGCCAGAATTTGTACTGGCGCGCAGCCTGATTGGCTTGCTCATTTTTCTGGTTCTCGCGCCGCGTTTTTTCGGTGGCCTGAAGAACCTCTATACCACCCGCCTGGCCTGGCATCTTCTGCGAACGCTGCTCGCGATCGGCGCAATGTTCGGGTTTTTCTATGGCTTGTCAAAAATGCCACTCGTTAACGCGTTGACGCTCGGCTTTACGGCGCCACTAATGGTCACGGCGTTGTCAGTTCCGCTGCTGGGCGAGCATGTCGGCTGGCGACGATGGGCCGCGGTCGTCGTTGGCTTCATCGGCACTCTGATAATGTTGCGGCCGGGCAGCGGTGAGTTTTCTTTCGCATCGCTCGCAATTTTGATTGCCGCTTTTTGCTACGCGTGTCAGGCAATCACCGCCAGGTACCTCGCGTCAGAGACAGTTCTTTCTCTCGCGGTCTATGTGGTTGCCGGCCCGCTGTTGTTCTCGCTATTTTTTATCAACAGCGATAACTGGATTACGCCAGACCTCAAGGGCTGGGTATTGATGACAGCGGCCGCCATATGCTCGGTCATCGCCTGGATCGGCTTTATTAACGGCTATCGCCGATCGTCCCCGTCCATACTTGCCCCGTTCGAATACGCCGCGCTGATCGGCGGCGCAATCGCAGGATACCTGATCTGGGACGAGGTGCCGGACCGCTGGGTACTGGCCGGTGCGGCGATCATTATTTCTTCAGGTCTGTATGTCGTTTACCGGGAAGTCGACTTCACCGAAAAGGCATAAAAAAAACGGGCCCGTAGGCCCGTTTTTTACTCTTGAGTTCTTGCTCGCCTAGTCGACGTCGCCTGCAACAAGACCGGCTATCTGCGATGGCGTCACCTTTAGTGCGTCCGCAACGCCGTCGAAGAAATCGATTTCAAGTACGCTGACGTTGCTGTCGGCGCGGAAAACATCAGCCAGCGCCTGGATCGTCTCGGCGCAATTGGCGTCAGTCAGTTTCTTGCGCACGCTGGACAGATACTTACGTAGCGTCGCCTCAGCATAAAGTTCCGCGCGGGCCGCAACGCGAATATCAGCAGAGCTGAACTCTTCGCCTGTGTGCGCTTTGAGGATAGCCTGAATACGCTCGACCTCGACTGACTGAATATTAATATCGGCGTCAGCCGCTCTCGCCAGCGTCATCAACAAGACTTCCTTGAAGAGCTCGTTTTGCTGTTCCTCAGTGACATCTGCGCCGCCGAAGATTTTGAGCACGTTTTTGAGATCTGCAATTGCCATGTATGTTCTCTTTATTGGATGGTTGGCTGAGCGAGTAATAATAACCCGAATATCCCGGTCTGTTGAAGTCGTTTTTAAAACTTATTTTTCTCTTGGAATTTATACACTTACGCGACATACTAGCTCTGGGCAAACAAATGAAAGGAGGTGATCCATGTCTCGTGGGATAACAAAGGTATCTGAAAAACCGATGAGTCTGACGCGAAAGATGGAGCACCGATTCGCGTTACGCTGACTCTCCTTTTCAGATACAGCATCTCACGGAAGGCCGCAGCAATGCGGCCTTCTTTGTTTTTGGGGCCTTGCTTATCCATCCAGGCGTTCCAACCGTCGATGGCCGCGTTCAGGTCAGCAGGCCCCTTAATCAGACACTTACGATGCCTTGCAGCGTGTTCAGAAAATCGTCGATCTCAGCCAGGCTGTTGTAGTGCACCGGTCCGACCCGGACTACGCCGCCTGTGTCGAAAACATCCAGTGTCCTGGCAACCTCATGGGCGTAGTTATAGCCACTCCAGACGAAGATATTATTCTGTGCCAGCGCTTTGGCTATAGCATCCGGCTGCATACTTTGATGTGTGAAGGACACCGTTGGTACCCTGCGATCCATCGCGTCTTTGTCGGTTATACCCTGGACTTTGATATTGTCCATAGACGTGAGCCCGTCGATCAGCCTGTCGGTCAGCGTTTTCTCGTAGTCGAACAAGAAATCAAAGGCCGCATGTACATCACGCCGCCGACCTGAAAATTGCGCCCAACTATCGGCACGATCGGTGGCCATCGACGTCCCGATAGTAGCGAAGTAGTCAACTGTTGCGGTGATACCGGCAATGCTCTCGTGGCTAAGCGTGCCGGTCTCGAAGCGCCACGGCAGGTCTCCCGAAGCTGGCCGAACCTTGTAGGGTTCGATTCGCTCCTGGACTTCCCGGCGTCCCCACAGAATCCCCTGATGTGGCCCGAAAAACTTGTAGGACGAGCAGACGAAGAAGTCGCAGCCAATATCCTGTACATCAACCGAGACGTGCGGCGCGGATTGCACTCCGTCGATAAAGCTTATCGCGCCCACAGCCCTCGCCTTCGCACAAATAGACTTCACGTCATTCAGCGTGCCAGTGAGATTGCTGGCGCCTCCTACACAGACCAGCTTTGTACGCTCGTTGATGTGTTCGTCGAATGCGTCCGCATCGAATTCGAATGTCTCGCGATTAAACGGCAACCAGCGAACCTCAAGCCCTCTGTCGCGCGCCATCATGACCCAGGGCCAGACGTTGGCGTCGTGGTCCATTCTGGACAGAAGAATCTCGTCTCCGGCTTCAAACAACTTGGCCATCGAACGCGACAAATGCAGTGTCAGGCTCGTCATGTTCTGGCCGAATACAATCTCGTCGGACGACGGTGCGTTCAGAAAATCTGCCATAGCATCGCGAGCGGACTGCACAATAGCATCCGCATCTATCGAAGATGCGAAAACACCGCCGAGATTGGCGTTTTTGTGCAGCAGGCAATCGGTAATGGCTTCGGCAACAGCGAGCGGCACTTGAGTGCCGGCCGGATTGTCGAAATAGATTCGGCGCGTACCGTTATCCGTTAACGCCAGCGCCGGAAACTGCGCGCGTATTGCTTCAAGATCAAATGACATGAATTATTCCTGCGGCTTGCCGCCCCATTTTTCGAGATGCGCATCTTTCGCGCGCTGTCGAACCTTCGCATGACGGCGATTGAGATTCAGTGAATCGGGGTCGCACACTTCGGCACGGATTATGCCGAGGTCGCTGGCCGCATCGAACAAGCTCGGGTACCAGCGCTCCCAATTGGGGAGTAGTGCTTCAACTTTGTCGCGAAGGCTCATTGCCGCAATGTAACCGAGCAACAACGACAAGACAATAACGAGCTGGAAAGGTCGCTTAGTCCTCGAGTATTCGAGCAGCGAGCATCGCCGCCCCAAGCAGAATTGCGCCAAGCAAAACGTTCTGCATTTGCGGAATTGAGTTCGCCGCCACCCCGACCGCGTCGAAGGAAATCATTGTCGACATGTTCCCAATAACCGACAGCAGCCCAGCCAGGGGCTTGAAGGCGATAAGACCGCCAATCAATGCCGCGACTGGCAAAGTCAGACGCCGCACCCACAGTTGGCGGTTAACGCGCCGCACGATTTGCTGACTAAAGCCGTCGTCAGCGATTGGCGCTGACTCAAACAGCGATTCCAGGAATCTATCCTCTGCGTCTTTGATTCGTTCAGCCATGATGATGATCTTTGATGTCAAAACTGTTCCTGATCTTCTCTTTACCACGAAATATTATGGATTTCACTGTTCCGACAGGCATTTCTGTTGCCATGCCGATCTCCCGATGCGACAGGCCGCAGGCATATGACATAACCATGATGGCGCGCTCCTCTTCATCGAGTACTGCCAAAAACTTGTCGAGATCCGTAATCTCATCGCTGGGCATTACCTTGCTGCGAGATTCCTGATCTGCAACATGCCCGGCCGATTCCAGTATCTCCGTATAGCGCTTCGATTTTCGCTTCGACTGCAGAAAAGTTGTGTAAGCAACTTTCAACAGCCAACCGATAAACGAACCACGACCCGAGTACGTCTGTAGCTTGTCCCAGGCGTGCATGAAGCAGTCCTGGGCGAGGTCATCGGCCAAAGTATGATCGCCGCACAGCTTGCGCAAAAAATTGCGCACGTGTGACTGATGCCTGCGCACCAGCTCGCCGAAGGCGGCGGTATCCTGACCGGATACCGCCCTCGCGACGAGATCATTGTCTTCAGCCTGAGTCAAAGCTATGTAACCGCTCAGTCCCGACCCGTAATCTTGTGCAGGATCAGGTACGCGATACCTATTACACCCGGGAATGCCGCGATACCCGTGAATATTCTGTGTACCTCGTCCTCATCGGGTATGCCAAAACCGAAAGCAATCAGCCCGATAGCGACCGCAATCCAGATGACGCCCAGTCGCAAATCCTTGTTCGGCGGCGGCTTGGGGTGTCCCAGCCGTTCGATGAGTTCAGGACTCAGCTCCTGACCCTTATCCAGGGCTGCCCGAATGGTCGTCTGCACGTCGCTACGCCCGCGGTAGCGAAACCAAAGCAGCAAACCGAACACGACGGTCAAGCCCATAAACATAACTATTGGAACCCACTCGACATTATTCACTAGCCTAAACTCCGTTCAAATTATTGGATGTTCTTTCGCTGTGTAGATGCGCGGCAAATACGATTTGGATGCAAGAATTCATAACTTATTGTTTTTTATTGCTATATCTAGCAAAAGGATTCGGCCTTAAGTGCCTCATTGTCAACCTTTGGGCGACGAAAACGTTGTTCTTGCATGCTACGCTTTCACGCCAGAATAAGGGAATTTCATGACTAAGGCAGTTATAGCGGCGTCGCGATTCGGCCTTGGCGCACGCCCCGGCGAACTCGCCAAAATCGGCGCAAAGCCCGAATCCTGGTTATTGGACCAGCTTCAGGGGCCCTCTCGACTGCCTGGCGAAATCCGCGCGCTGCCGGACTCGGCGACCGTCCTTGTCGAAGTCCGCGACCTCAAGCGCAGCGAAAACTCAGCTAAGAAGAATGATCCCGATTTCGTCAAGACCTACGGGCGACTTGTCCGCAAGCACTATATGGATCAGACGAGCGCTCGCTACGCCGCAGCTGTCAGTAGCGATACGCCTTTTCACGAGCGACTCGTGCATTTCTGGTCGAACCACTTCGCGATCTCAGCCGACAAACAGCCACTTTCGGCGATTGCGGGCCTGTATGAAAACGAAGCTATCCGCCCCAACATTAGCGGCAACTTTTTGCAGTTGCTGCTGGCCGCAGAAAAACACCCGGCGATGATCCTTTATCTCGACAATCAACGTTCGATCGGACCGCGCTCGAAACTGGGTCAGCGGGCGAATCGCCGCTCCAGAGACCGCGAAGTCGGGCTCAACGAAAATCTAGCGCGGGAAATCCTCGAGTTGCACACGCTCGGGGTCGGGGGAGGATACACGCAGCAAGACGTGACGACGTTCGCGAAAGTTATTACGGGATGGTCCATCGGCGGCGAGAACGAGCGCGGTCAGTTTGCAGATGGCGTTCCCGGAAAATTCGAATTTCGGCAAGCCATCCACGAGCCTGGCAGCCAGACGCTGCTCGGCAAACGATATTCCGAGGATGGTATCAAGCAAGGTGAAGCGGTATTACGCGACCTCGCCAGTCACCCGTCTACCGCCAGGCACATCGCCTTCAAACTCGCTACTCACTTTATCGCAGACGATCCGCCCGCCGCCATCGTCGAGCGCCTCACCGAACGCTATCTTGAAAGCGGTGGCGAACTCGCCGCCGTCTATGAGGAGCTTGTGCGGTCTGACGCAGCCTGGGCTGCTGCTCGCAGTAAGTACAAGACGCCAAACGACTTTGTCATATCGACGCTGCGGGCATTCAACCATATACCTGATAAGCGACGCTTCATCGTCGGCGCACTGGATCTGATGGGCCAGACACCCTACCGTCCAGGATCGCCGGCGGGCTGGCCTGATACCGCGGAACAATGGGGCGGCGCCGATGCCCTGTACAAGAGAATCGAGTGGTCAAACACGGTTGCACGCGTGGTCGGTGACCGCGTAAATCCCGTTGCCCTCGGTGACGATGTACTGGGCGCATTGTTCAGCCCGGAAACCCGCAAAGCGATTTCGCGTGCGGAAAGTATCAGCCAGGGCATGACGCTATTTCTTGCGTCGCCGGACTTTCAAAGGAGATGAGCATGATTAGTCGCAGAGATGTTCTGAAGTCTTTGGGTGTCGGCGCCGTCGCCAGCAGCGTTCCCGGAGTCGCTTTTGCAAACGGCAGCGGCGATACAAAATTTGTGCTCGTCGTGCTTCGGGGTGCGGTCGACGGTTTGGCAATTGCGGCGCCTTACGGTGACGGGAACTACCGCAGTGTCCGAGGTGAGCTCGCCATCCCGGATCCCGCAAACAGTGACGGACTGCTGAAACTGGATGGCATGTTTGGCCTGCATCCGGCGCTGCCAAATGTATATCGCAGCTACCTGGACGGAGAAGCGGCCGTCATACACGCGATAGCGAGTCCGTATCGCGAGCGCTCTCACTTTGATGGCCAGGACCTTCTCGAGAGTGGCGGAACGAAGGTCGGCGCGATGCGAGACGGTTGGCTCAACCGTGCCCTGTCCTCTCTCGACAGCAAATCCGGCGAGGAAGCCGCAATCGCGCTTGCGCCAAATACACCACTGGTGTTGCGCGGCCCGAATTCCGTGACCAGCTGGGCACCGTCGAAGCTACCGGACGCAGATGACGGCACTCTGGAGCGCTTGCAACGCCTTTATGCTGATGACGAGTTTTTTGCATCTCGCCTGCAACAGGCGCTGCATTCTCAGGAAATCGCAGGCGATCAAATGAGTCCGAGCGAGACTCGCGGGCGCGGTAGCGAAGGCAAGCAGTTTGCCGAACTGATGAGCTCTGCAGCCCGGTTTCTGACGGCCGACGGCGGACCGGCAATTGCGGTTGTAGAGCTGGGCGGCTGGGATACCCACGCGAATCAGGGCACAATAAATGGCTCGCTGGCGAACCGGCTGGGCTCGCTTGATACGGGTCTCAAGAATTTACGAAACGGACTCGGCGACGCATGGAAGCAGACAGCCGTCGCCGTTGTCACAGAGTTTGGTCGCACAGTGCGCGTCAACGGAACTCGCGGAACTGACCACGGCACGGGCACCGCGGCATTGTTATTGGGAGGCGCCGTCAACGGCGGCCGTGTTATTGCCGACTGGCCCGGTTTGGCCGACAGCAATCTGTATAGCGGGCGTGACCTGATGCCAACCAGCGATCTTCGCAGCCTGTTCAAAACGGTGCTTGCAGAGCACCTCGAAATCTCGCTCGCACACATTGAACGCGAGGTATTTCCAGACAGCGCCGCGGCGCAACCGATGCAGGGTTTGATAAAAACTTAAACCCGATCAGGCTTGCCCGACGTTTATATTGGGCATGACGACACTAAACCGCCTCATCTCGACGTTTCGCGATCCGCGCTACTACCAAATAGCGGTGCTGAGTTTGCTGCTCTGCTACGGCATTGTTGCACTGGACTTCGGCATCCGCCTGCAAAACGCTTTGATGATTTTGCCGACGGCACTGGGTGTTCAGTATCTCGGAACGCGACTGTCCGGCTTGCCGCGCTTTGATCCGCTTAGCCCCTTGATTACTTCACTGTCGCTGACGCTGTTGCTGCGAACCGATGTCATCTGGCTTGCGGCGATTGCGGCAACGCTCGCTATCGGCAGCAAATTCGTACTGCGATATCGTGGCAAGCATATTTTCAACCCGGCCAATTTTGCTCTCGTGTCGCTGATGATCATCAGCGATCACGCCTGGGTATCGTCGGGTCAGTGGGGCAGCGCCGCAATCGGCGCATTCGTGCTGGCCTGCATGGGCTTCCTCGTACTGACACGTGCGAAGCGCGCTGAGACAACAATCGCCTTCATAATTTTATACGGCGCCTTGCTGTTTGGCCGGGCTTTCTGGCTCGATGATCCGTTCAGCATTCCGCTGCACCAGATGCAGAACGGTGCGCTGCTGATATTCGCCTTCTTTATGATTTCGGACCCGAAGACGACTCCCAATTCGGCGTCAGGTCGAGTCCTTTTTGCGGCACTCGTTGCCGGCGTCGCCTACACCATTCAATTCATTTACTACCAACCCAATGGTCCCATCCTCGCGTTGATCATGTGCTCCCCAGCGGTGCCTGTCATTGACGCTTTGATACGCGGCCGAATCTACAAGTGGGACCCATCGGCTGACAGGAAAGTCAGCAAAATAAAAGGAGCACTACAATGCGAATAATCGCAACCCTCGTCGCTGCAGCGATGACTGTCATAATTGCAACGACTGCCCAGGCCTTTTGCGGCTTCTACGTGGCACGGGCCGACACGAGTCTGTTTAACAAAGCATCGCAGGTGGTACTTGTCAGGGACGACAATCGTACAGTCATAACGATGGCGAACGATTTCGAAGGTGAGGTCAAAGACTTTGCGGTTGTCATCCCGGTACCAACCAGGATAGAACGCGAGCAGATTAATGTTGGCGATCGCAGCATTGTCGAGCATCTCGATGCCTATACCGCACCGCGACTTGTCGAATACCACGATCCTGATCCATGCATGCGGTACGAGCGCTACAACATGGCACAGGACATGGCTATGCCCAGCTCCAAGTCCACGTTGGAAGAGAAAAGAGCAGCCCGTTCTCTGGGAGTAACCATTGAGGCGAGCTACACAGTTGGTGAGTACGACATTCTGATTCTGTCAGCTAATGAAAGCGGCGGCCTGATCAAATGGCTGAAGAAAAATGACTACAAACTTCCGCACGGCGCGGAGAAGGTCGTCGACAGTTACATCAAGCAGGACATGCGATTCTTTGTTGCCAAGGTAAACCTCGAGGAACAGTCGAAACTCGGTTACCAGTTTCTGCGCCCGCTGCAAGTCGCCTACGAGAGCAACAAATTCATGTTGCCGATTCGCTTGGGAACCCTGAACGCAAAAGGTAAGCAGGAGCTCTATATCTATGCGCTCACTCGAACCGGACGCGTCGAAACGACAAATTACCGTACCGTGAAGTTGCCCAGCGATATGGAAGTTCCGGAATTCGTGCAGGGCGAGTTCGCCGAATTCTATCGTGACATGTTCACGCGGCAAGTGAATGCCGAAGACGAACGCGCTGTATTTCTTGAGTACGCCTGGGACATGGGCTGGTGCGATCCATGTGCGGCGGACCCGTTAAGCACCAAGGAGCTACGGCAGCTCGGCGTCTTCTGGGTTGGCGGCGATACGGCAAATCGCAGCAAGATCGCGCAAATGCCTGCCCAGGATGTCTTCGTGACGCGGCTGCATGTTCGCTATGACAGCGAGCACTTTCCAGAGGACCTGGTGTTTCAGGAAACCGGCGATCGTCAAAACTATCAGGGGCGCTACGTTATCCGCCACCCGTGGAAGGGCGAGGCGCGCTGCGACATCAGTAGCTACCAGGCAGAAGTTCGCGAGCGTCAGGAACGGGAAGCTCAGCAGCTGGCAAACCTGACCGGCTGGGATATTGAGGATATTCGCAAGAAAATTCCGTTCCCGGAAGGCACAGCGCCCGACAAGGGTCCGTGGTGGAAACGACTTTGGAGCTAGTAACAGAGGGCCCGGTTTGCAACCGGGCTCTTTTATTTAGCTCAGCGCTTTCCAGGCAGCAATCAGCTCGGCTTCATGCTCGGCAGTCATGCCCGATTTCATATCCGCACGCCGTTCCTCACTTTGAGTATCCCACCAGCTCAGGATATCGCGTGCTGTTTCCCGCTCAGGCCGATTGTGCAGTCCGGCCGCTCGAGCTCTTTCACCACTGAACGTGCCCGCGCCGCCACTGTCACCCGCGACCGGATTCCAGATCGGCAGTTTGCGACTACCCGCAAGCTCGTGCTCATAAGCAAAGGCTTCGCTAATCCAGTGCGGCTCGACTGTCACCCCGCTCACCGCCTGCGAATCCGCCAGCAAGTGGCCCATCGTATATTCACCGGCCGGATTCACGGCATTGAACGCACCGGAAATATCTTCATCGATACAATCCAGAGTGAAGTGCGCCAGATCACGCACATCGATAATCTGGATAACGTCCGCGGGTGTGCCTGGCCAGATCATTTCGCCGCCTTTTCGGGTTCGAATCGGCCACCATGAGAATCGGTCCGTGTGATCACCGGGTCCGCAAACATATGTCGGTCGGATAATCGTTAGCTTGTCGGCAGCGACTGCTGCCTCACAACGCTTTTCGCAGAGCGCTTTCAGGGGACCATACGTTTCACCGGTCACTTCCTCAATGCTTTCGTCAGCCATAGTTGCCAGCGGCGACGACTCATCATTATGGATCGTGAAATCCGCGTACACCGAGACCGTCGACGTATAAACATAGCGATCCGTATTCGACGCCAGCAAGCGTGCCGAATCCTCTACATGTCGCGGTACGTAGCCTGAATTATCGATGACGGCATCCCAGCGCCGACCCTTTAATCCGTCCAGCCCGTTGTCGCGATCTCCGATTATTGTTTCAAGATCTGGAAACAGAGTGGTTTTCGAGCGACCGCGATTAAACAGCGTAACTGTGTGTCCGCGACGCAGGGTCTCGCGCACCATGTGCGGCCCGAGAAATCCGGTACCGCCAAGAATGAGGACCTTGAGTGGCTTAATCGACTTTTTGGCTGCGCTGGCGGAATGCGGCAAGCCGCTCGCGATAGCGGCGCTACCCAGGATCCCGGCTTTGATGAACTGGCGACGACTGCTTGTCATTTTTTTCTCCGTCGTATGCGAAGAATGCCTTCTAACCGGGACTTTGCACGGCACTCTTTGCTGGTTGCTGCGCTTAGCGGTAGCGGTTTTGCAGCTTCTTCAATTCCTTAGCGCCCGGATGCAGCCCGCCCAGCGGCAGTTTGGACAGCGGCGTATCGATGCTGCCCATTAGCACGTTCATCTCCTGCCGCGACTCGTCGAGATACAGCAGTCCCGTAGTGATTTCACCGGCATTGAAGGATTCGCGCAAATACTTGAAAGCAGCCGCCCTGCTCGACAGGTCATATTTCTCATCAACCTTGCGCAATACAATCCTGCTGCCGTCGTGCAACGTGATGGGCATCGCTTCACCCTCGGCATAGGCTGCCTTGATTTCTTCCGCGGGCGGGATGTAGTCAATATCAATCACGTGATGATAAAACTGTCGCGTATGTGCGTAGCTCTTGGTCGAGCCTTCGTGGTCATTGAACGTGACGCAGGGACTGACGATATCAACCAGGGCGAACCCGGGATGCATCAACGCGCCTTTCAACAACGGCACGAGTTGCTCCTTGTCGCCCGAAAAACCTCTGGCAATGTAGGTCGCACCAAGACTCAGCGCGGTACTGGCCGGGTCAATGGGCTCCTGATTATTTGGGTCGCCCTTTTTGGGCTTGCTGCCAATATCAGCAGAGGCGGAAAACTGGCCCTTGGTCAGACCGTAGACACCATTGTTTTCAATGACGTAGCACATGTTGACGTTGCGGCGGATAGCGTGCACAAACTGGCCGACGCCAATCGACAATGAGTCTCCGTCGCCGGACACACCGATATAGGTCAAATCCTTGTTTGCCGCACTTGCCCCGGTCGTGACGGACGGCATGCGACCGTGAACCGAGTTAAAGCCATGTGACTGGCTCACAAAATAGGCCGGTGTCTTAGATGAACAACCAATGCCGCTCATCTTCGCCAGCATATGCGGCTCTATATTGAGCTCGAAAACAGCCTGAATAATCGCCGCTGTTACCGAGTCGTGACCACAGCCGGCGCACAGCGTTGAGACAGCACCCTCATAATCTCGGGACGTGAGTCCGAGTTTATTCCTCGGCATGCCCGGGTGGGAGACTTTAGGTTTCGCTATGTAACTCATCGTCTAACTCTCCGCTTAGGCCGCACGGCCCTTCGCGATTTCCTCGAGCACTGCGTCGACGACAAAGCCCGAGTTGATGGGCATGCCGTTGTAGTGCAATAGTGAAACCAGTTTTCTCTGATCCGCTTCGATATCGTTGATCAACAAAGTACGCAGCTGTCCGTCGCGGTTTTGCTCGACCACATAGACAACATCGTGCTGCTCAATAAATTCGCCAACTTCTTCACTGAACGGGAACGACTTTATTCTGCAGTAGTTCAGGCCAACATCCTGTTTCGCGAGTCGATCCATGGCTTCGACGCAAGCGCCATCGCCACTACCTATTGTGATCAGACCCGCTTTATTGAATTTCGAGTACTGAATTTCGGGCTTCGGCAGAATCTTGCGGGCCGTCTCCCACTTCACGAGCAGGCGATCGATGACATCCTGATACGCAGCGGAGTCTTCTGTATAGCCACCGTACTTTGTGTGTCCTGAACCACGCGTGAAGTAAGCGCCTTTGGGATGAACTCCTGGCAGCGTTCGATAAGGAATGCCGTCGCCGTCAACATCAAGGTAGCGATAGAACTTCTCCATCGACTCGAGTTCCTCGGCACCAAGAACCTTGCCTCTGTCCGGCACGTAACTCTCGTCCCACTCAAGTTCGGGGACCATCCAGTCATTCATGCCGATATCAAGATCGGACATTACGATGACTGGCGTCTGCAAGCGCTCGGCCATGTCGAACGCGGTTGGTGCCATGTAAAAGCACTCGGCCGGGTTCGCCGGGAACAACAATACGTGCTTGGTATCGCCGTGCGATGCGTATGCGCAGCTCAGCAGGTCGCACTGCTGTGTACGAGTTGGCATTCCGGTTGAGGGTCCGGTTCGTTGCACGTTGAACAGGACAGAGGGAATTTCGGCGTAATAGGCGTAGCCAATGAACTCACTCATAAGCGAGATACCGGGACCACTTGTTGGTGTAAATGCACGCGCGCCATTCCAGGCCGCGCCGAGCACCATGCCAATCGCTGCCAGCTCGTCCTCAGCCTGAATGATTGCGTAGGTATTTTTTCCTGTCTTTGGATCAACACGGTAGCGCGAACAAAAATTTCGAAAGGCATCCATCAAAGACGTCGACGGCGTAATCGGATACCACGCACCTACCGTTGCGCCGGCGTACATGCAGCCGAGACCGGCAGCCGTATTGCCGTCGATAATAATGCTGTTTGACGTCTCATCCATCGCTTCGACGCGCATGGGAAGCGGACACGCGACATTTTCACTCACATAGTCATAGCCGAGACGAATGGCCTTCATATTGGACTCGATCAGATGCGCCTTCGACGCAAAGGTCTCTTCCAGTAGTTTGGTGATGACCTCAAGATCGATATCCAGTAGCGCGGCTACGGCGCCAACGTAAGCAATGTTCTTCATCAGTATGCGCGCTCGCGCACCATCGAAGTTTTCGTTGCAAAGTCTTGAGAACGGGATACCAATAACGGTGATGTCATCTCGATCAAGCAGCTTGCTGCGCGGCCACGTTGAGTCGTATAGCAGCCAGCCACCGCTCGTGACGTCCGCCATATCCTGAGCATAGGTCTGCGCATTCATCGCGACCATGACGTCGACGCGATTTGACCGCGAGTGATAGCCATCGCCCGTGACACGAATTTCGTACCAGGTCGGCAAGCCCTGAATATTCGATGGAAAATAATTTTTTCCAACAACTGGAACGCCCATGCGGAAAATGGACTTCATTAGCAAACCATTTGCGCTGGCTGAACCAGTACCGTTTACGGTGCCAATCTTGATTACAACGTCGTTTACAGTTGCCACTCGTTCTCTCTAAGCGCCGGATGCGGCTGCTGGCAAGGGTTTCTCGTCGGCTAATTCATCTTTCGCATACGGGATGAGAATCGTCGACTTTTGCATGTCCCATGCGCCGGTCGGGCAACGCTCGGCGCACAAGCTGCAGTGCACACAGATATCTTCATCCTTGACCATTACTCGTTTGGTATGCGGAAGCTCCGCTGAAACATACAGAGCCTGCTCATGATTTTCAGCGGGGGCCGACAATCGTGTTCTAAGATCGTCCTCTTCGCCATTGGCGGTGATCGTGAGGCAATTCACAGGACAAATATCGATACACGCATCGCACTCAATGCAGAGGTCGGCAGTGAAGACAGTCTGAATATCGCAATTCAGGCAGCGCTCCACTTCCTGGACAGCCTGTTCAGGGGTGAAACCGAGCTCGACCTCAATATCGATCTTTTTAAAGCGCTCCAGCAAATCGACATGCGGCATCAAACGCCGTTCGGCGCCGTCATAGTAATTTGAGAAACTCCACTCATGCATGCCCATTTTCTGGCTGGCAAGATTCAGTCCGTCTGGCAGACGGTCTGTGATGCTTTCGCCCTGACAATAGCGGTGAATCGAAATCGCCGCCTGATGACCGTGTTCGACGGCCCAGATAATGTTTTTCGGTCCGAATGCCGAGTCACCACCGAAGAACACGCCCTCGCGGCCGCACATCATTGTCTGTTCGTCGACGAGCGGGCAGTCCCAGTCGTTAAATTCGATACCGATGTCGCGCTCGATCCACGGGAACGCATTGTCCTGTCCGATCGCCAGAACGACGTCATCGCAGGGAATGATCTTCTCGCCGGTGACCGTACCGCGATCGATGCCGCCGTTTTCGTCAACCTGGTATTCCATCAATTCGAACTTCATGCCGACGAGCTTGCCATCTTCGATCACAAATTCTTTCGGCGAGTGATTAATGAGAATCTCGACGTTTTCTTCTTCGGCATCTTCGAGCTCCCAATCAGAAGCCTTGAAGAAGCCGCGCGGCTTGCGTGCCATTACCTTGACGTTATCGGCGCCGATTCGCAGCGAGGTACGACAGCAATCCATGGCTGTGTTACCAACACCGATGATCAACACCTTTTTGCCAATCTCTTTGACGTGCTCGAACGCGACTGATTCCAGCCAATCGATACCAATATGAATTCGATCGGAATCGTAACGGCCCGGAATCTCCAGGTTCTTGCCTCGTGGCGCACCGGTGCCAACGAACACCGCATCGTATTTCTCGTCGAGAAGCGCTTTCAGGCTGTCAATCGGGTGATTCAATTTGAGGTCGACATTCATGTCGAGGATGTAGCCGATTTCTTCGTCGAGCACTTTCGGCGGCAAACGGAATTGCGGAATATTGGTCCGCATCAGGCCGCCGGTGGTTTTCAGCGCTTCGAAAATAGTGACTTCATAGCCAAGAGGTGCAAGATCATTGGCAACTGTCAGTGAGGCGCAGCCCGCACCAATAAGGGCAACCTTCTTACCATTGCTGACCTCGGGTGCTTTTGGAAGCTGTGCGGTGATGTCATCGCGATGGTCGGCGGCAACGCGCTTCAGCCGGCAAATCGCGACCGGCTTTTCTTCGACGCGACCACGACGGCACGCAGGCTCACAGGGACGATCACAAACTCGTCCGAGGATGCCCGGAAATACGTTGGATTTGCGATTCTCCATATACGCAGCGGAGAAATCGCCTTGCGCAATCATACGGATATAGGCAGGAACGTCAGTGTGAGCGGGGCAGCCCCACTGGCAATCGACAACCTTATGGAAATACTCTGGCTTGGAAGTATCAGTCGGCTTCATTTAGCTAAATCACGCCAGGCATCCACTTCACCCGGTTGTCAGTAACGGTGCAATATTTGGCGCTAGCATAGCGACATCGCAGCGAAAGTAAACTATTTCGGTCCTCGCAGCGTGCGCGACCGATTTCGAGCTACTGTCGGGCGATTATGGAAGGCTCTCTGAATGATTACCATTGCTACCTTTGCGGATGGTCGCGCGGTGTGCGATAACCGCGAGATGAAGGCCACCGACTATCTCGATTTGATCCGTGACGCGAAGGTTTATGACGTCGCGATTAAGTCACCACTGGAGCTCGCCAAAGTACTGTCGGCGAGACTCAAAAATCAGGTCTTTATGAAACGCGAGGACCTGCAACCAGTGTTCTCGTTCAAGCTGCGCGGTGCGTATAACAAGATCGCCAGCCTGTCCGATGATGAGCTTGCGAACGGCGTCATCTGCAGTTCAGCCGGCAATCACGCCCAAGGCGTTGCGCTCGCGGCACAGAAGCGCGGCGTTCGAGCCGTCATCGTGATGCCAATTACGACGCCGACCATCAAAGTGGACGCGGTACGCGCCCTGGGCGGTGAAGTCGTCCTGAGTGGTGACGCCTATGACGATGCCTATGCATACGCCCGGCAGCTCGAAGCGGAGCAGGCACTGACTTTTATCCATCCTTTCGACGACCCAGCCGTCATCGCCGGGCAGGGCACCATCGGCGCGGAGATTCTCGAGCAGGCCGAAGGTCCGATCGACGCTGTTTTCGTACCAATCGGCGGTGGTGGACTGATTGCCGGTATCGCGACGTGGATAAAGCAGCAGCAGCCGGAAATCCGCATTATTGGCGTTGAACCCGATGATTCTACAGCGATGCGCGATTCACTGGCTGCTGGTAAACCGATCTCACTGGAGCATGTCGGCATCTTTGCCGACGGCGTTGCAGTGCGCCGTGTTGGCGATGAGACGTTTCGCTTGTGCCAGCAATTTGTCGACGAAATTATTACCGTCGATACGGACCAGTGTTGCGCGGCAATTCGCGACATATTCGAAGACACGCGCTCGATTGTGGAGCCTGCAGGCGGGCTCGCTGTCGCTGGCGCGAAGAAATATACCAGGGACAATGGCCTGACTGGCCAGACATTCGTCACGATCAGCTGTGGCGCGAACGTTAATTTTGACCGACTGCGGCATATTGCGGAGCGCGCTGCCGTTGGTGACCGGACTGAGATGCTGATCGCGGCCGAAATTCCCGAAGAGCCCGGCAGCTTCAAACTCTTCTGCGAGGTTCTGGGTCGCCGCGGAATTACCGAATTCAACTATCGATATGCCGACACGAAAAAGGCGCATATCTTCGTTGGTGTGCAGCTCATGGACGGGCAAAGCGAGGCTGACCAGTTGCTCAGCGACATCGCCGCTGCCGGATTCCCCGTTGTCGATCTTAGCGACAACGAGATGGCCAAATTGCATGTTCGCCACATGGTCGGTGGTCGCTCAGCCGAAGTACAAAACGAACGCCTGTTTCGATTCGAATTTCCCGAACGGCCTGGCGCACTGCTGGATTTTCTCAATGCCGTCGGTACGGACTGGAATATCAGCCTGTTCCACTATCGCAATCATGGCTCGGACCACGGCCGCGTACTGGCGGGAATTGATGTGCCCGAAGATGAGACTGAGGAGCTGGAATCACATCTCGCTAAACTGGGCTATGCGCACTGGGAAGAGAGTAACAACCCCGCCTATACGATGTTCTTGTCCTGACCTGCTAGTCGCGATACGACGCATCACGACGATCGAGTTTGCGCAACAATCCGGGCCAGATCAGCTGACCACCAAGACCTTTCAAAACCTGTTCTGCCTGCGCTTGTATGCCGTCAACAATTGGCGTTGGCACCCGAATCAACTCGCCGCCTGAAGACTGCGCCATCACCTGGATCTGGCACGCGGTCTCGAGCATATACATCATCAGAAATGCGTCAGCGATAGTTTGTCCGACCGTCAGCAGGCCATGATTGCGCAGGATCAACGCATGCTTGTGTCCAAGGTCGGCCACGAGTCGCGGCTTTTCATCATCATTTAAAGCCACGCCCTCGTAGTCATGATAGGCGAGCGTGGCATAAGGAAACAGCGACGATTGCGACAGCGGCTGCAAGCCCTCTGCCTGGGCGGAAACCGCAACCCCAGCCCGGGTGTGGGTATGAATAACGCAGGCAGCATCGTGCCGTGCCGCATGCACCGCGCTGTGGATAACAAAGCCCGCCGGATTCACTTCATAGGGCGAATCGAGGACCTTGTCCCCGTTCTGGTCAACTTTGACCAGGCTGCTCGCCGTGATTTCCTCGAACATCATGCCGTAGGCATTGATCAGGAAATGATCGTCGGGACCGGGCACACGCGCCGATATATGCGTAAACACGAGGTCGTCCCAGCCGTAGAGGGCGACCCCGCGGTAGCAAGCCGCAAGATCGATTCTGAGCTGCCACTCCTCAGGCGATACCTGCTTTTTGACTGTGATCTTTTCGCTCATGTGTGCTCCTGATCATGCTGGAATAGTTGCAACTGCAACCCGTTCGAAAGCTCGCTAAAAATGCCTTATTCCAATTTGTTTGCAACCTTTTTTGCAGCTCAGGCATCAAATAATCATGGAAAACGCAGCAGCTTTTTGTTTTCCAGACGATCGAGATTCTGAGCGTCTTTTTGAGGTTAACGTAACAAACTTAGATATCCCTTATGCTGTTTGTTTCGTACTGAGTGGCGGTGACGTTTGTCACCGCCATTTTTTTTACCACATCTCGCGCATGCGGGCAGCGACATCGATTTTCCTGTCGGTGCGCACGGCAAACTGACCGGCCGTCGCTTCTGGCCGACCTTCGAAGCGCTTCTCCATTGTTGCCAGCATCGGATCTGTCATAAAGCGACTGCGCGCGCCATAGACATGCTTGTCACCATCTTTGCGTTGCTGGGTAACGTGATAGCGCAGCGGCGCGATCAACGACAATGACTGCTTCGCGCGCGTCATTGCCACGTACATCAAGCGCCGCTCTTCCTCGATCATTTCAGGTTTTCCGGTCGCGAACTCCGAAGGAAAAACGCCATCGGCAACGTTAAGAACGAAAACCGACTCCCACTCCTGGCCTTTCGCTGAATGGACAGTCGACAGGATCAGATAGTCCTCATCAAGCAACGGGTCGCCGGCAAGGTCCCCCGCAGCCGACGGCGGGTCCAGTGTAAGTTCAGTCAAAAACCGCTCGCGCGTCGGGTAGCGCCCGGAGATTTGCTCGAGCTGCTCCAGATCGGCTTCGCGAGTATCGAGCCCATCATAAAGTCGCTCGAGATGTGGCTGGTACCAGCGCCGCACCGCGACCATTTGCGCCTGCCAGGCACTTTCCTCGAGATCCGAAGCGGCGAGTGCTTCCAGCAGATCGCAGAAGCCTGGCCATTCGTTGCTCGATCCAGCGGGTGGCCGGAATTCGCGCAGCGCGGAGAAGCAAAAATCGCCGACGGCCAAAGTCTCATAACATCGTGTGGCATTTGTGGGGCCCATTCCGGGCAGCAGCTTGAGGACACGAAATGCGGCCACTTCATTTTTCGGGTTTTCCGCCCACTTTAATACCGACAGCAAATCCTTCACGTGTGCAGCTTCGAGGAATTTGAGACCACCATATTTCACGTAGGGAATATTTCTTCGCACCAGCTCAAGTTCGAGCCGGTCACTGTGATGCGAGCCGCGAAAAAGAACTGCCTGCTGCATCAGCTGCATTCCGAGTTCTCGATTTTCGAGAATTGCATTAACGACGTATTCGGCTTCCGCATCACTGTCTTCGACGGTGACATAGCGCGGCTTCGCACCATCCCTGCGGTCCGAAAACAGATTCTTGCGGTACTGCCGTTCACTTTCGGCTATCAGGCGATTGGCACTGTCGAGAATCGCTTGCGTCGAGCGATAGTTTTGCTCCAGGGTAATCACCTGCGCCGAGGGCATGTACTGATCCGGAAAACCGAGAATGTTTTCAACTTCCGCGGCGCGAAATGAATAGATCGACTGCGCATCGTCGCCAACAACGGTTACACCACGACCGTCGGGTTTTAGCGCGTTGAGAATCCTGGCCTGAGTGAGATTGGTATCCTGATATTCGTCAATCAATACATGATCGAACGAAGCTCCAATCTGTTCTGCAAATTCCGGCTCGGCGACCAGATGACTCCAGTACAACAACAGGTCATCGTAGTCGAGCGTTTGATTCTGCTGTTTGCGCAGGACGTAGTTACGAAATAACTCCGCCAGTTCATCCGACCAGTCGGTGCACCAGGGATAGGTTGTATCCAATATCTCAGATAGCGGCTTGCTGGTGTTTACACAACGTGAATAGATCGCAAGGCAGGTATCCTTTTTTGGAAAGCGCCGCGAGGTCCTGGTCAGACTGAGTTCGTGCCGCACAACATCCATCATGTCAGCCGAGTCACCGCGGTCGAGCACTGAAAACCCCGGATCCAGACCGAGATTGTGGGCAAAGCGCCGCAACAGGCGGTTTGCGATGGAATGAAAGGTCCCGGCCCAGGGCAAGCCACCGGACGGCAGCGCTGGCGCGCTTGAACCGCTGGTCGCGCGGCGCACGATCGACTCGACACGACGCGTCATTTCCTGCGCGGCCCGACGCGTAAACGTCAGCATCAGAATTCGTTCCGGACTGACGCCCGATATCACCAGATGCGCGACACGATGCGCCAAGGTCATCGTTTTGCCGGTTCCCGCTCCGGCAATAACCAGCAGCGGACCGGCGCTGAAGCGCTTGCTATCGGACATTTCACCGTAGAGCGCAGCCTGGCGCTGCGCCGAATTCAGCGTTTCCAGATAATCGAATGTCTTCTCGGCAACCTGCACCAGAGTCCCCTGCAGAAATCTGTATTTTTATACAGTACTGTATATATTTACAAGGTTTTCTTCAGAAACTGCTCAATCAGCTGCGCGAGGCGGGCCGGTGCCTCGAAGTGAATCATGTGGCCGACCCCCGAAATGCTCGCCGTGGCACTATTGGGATACGGAAGTTCAGCGATATTGCCTAATTGTGCTGCGAATGGGCTTCGATCTCCGCTTACAAGAAGGGTTTCGGCACTAATATTACGCCAGCATGCCTCGGCCTCGGCGCGTCTGTATAGCACCGGGTTGGGCAGTTTGTGGTTCGGGTCGGCGCGCAGCCGCACAGAGGAGCCGTCCAGAGTGGCCCATTGCCGAGCGACAAAATCCGCTTTGGCAGCATCGAGCCCCGGATTGCGCTGCTGGATTCGACTCGCCAGCGCCGCATAGCTCGGGTAGCTCGAGAATTGCGGCCGCGCCTCGATCGCCTGCAGCCAGCTCCGATAGCGCTGTGGCGCATCTTCCGGATCCGAGTCCGCCAGACCAAAGCCCTCGATATTGACGACAGCGGCGACGCGCTCCGGCATCGTCCCCGCATAAAGTGACGCAATATTGCCTCCCATGCTGTGGCCGACGAGCGCCACGGGCGCCTGCTGAGAATAGTGATTGAGTATCTCGTGCAGGTCAGCCAGGTAGTCCGGGAACCAGTAGGCTTCGCTGCGGTGCGTGCTGCGGCCAAATCCACGCCAGTCGGGTGCGATAACGCGCCACCCGGAGTCCAGCGCGTCAACAACAAACTGGAAGCTCGCGCCGGTATCCGCCCAACCGTGCAGGTAAAAGAAAAGCGGTGCATCTGCGGCTCCCCACTCGTAAATGCTGTATTCGTAGCCACGAATTGAAAGCTGGCTCGAGCGCCGCTCCTGCAGGCATTGATAGCTTGAATCGGATTTGCTTATCTCGGTGTCCCCGTCTATTTGTCGGCGCCCATTCAGCACTCGTTACTATGTTACGTCAGGTCGTGTATAAACGGGTTGAAACCACTCTTCGGGCACTGCAAGACACAGAAGAATGACTGCATGACTGTCGACATAGCACTAGTCCTCGGCATATTGATCGTGTCGCTGGTACTTTTTATCAGCGAAGTCGTCCGAATGGACGTCGTCGCCATGATGGTTCTTGGCACGCTTTTCATCGCCCAGCAGATCGATGCTGACCAGGCATTTGCGGGTTTCAGCAACAGCGCCGTAATCACCGTCTGGGCCATGTTTATTCTTAGCGAGGGCCTGACGCGAACCGGCATTGCCGACATCATTGGCCGCCAGGTCATGCGCGTCGGCGGAAGCCGTGAAATCACGCTGATTTTCGTCATCATGGTGACGGGCGCCGTGCTTTCCGCTTTCATGAATAACATTGGCGTTGCCGCGCTGATGTTGCCGGTCGTCGTAGAGGTTGCGCGCAGAACGGGTGTCGCCGCATCACGGCTGCTGATGCCGCTCGCCTATTCAACTTTGCTCGGCGGCCTGATGACCCTGATTGGTACGCCGCCCAACCTCCTGATCAGCGAATCACTCGTGCTCGGTGGCTACGAGCCTTTCGCACTGTTCGATTTCACGCCGCTCGGCGGCGCCGTCATGATTATCGGCGTGTTGTTCGTGGTCATTGGCGGGCGATTCCTGCTGCCGAAGATTCGCGGCAAGAGTGACAAGCATGTCAGTCAACGCAGCTTGCGCTCGCAATACAAACTGCAGGAGCGCACGTTCATGATGCACGTGCCGATGGATTCTGTGCTGGTCGGCAAAACGCTCGCCGAAAGCCGCATCGGCGCATCCACCGGACTGATCATTCTGTCGCTGGTGCGCGGCGGCCGAAACGAAACGTTGCCCCGTCGCCAAACCGTGATACGCGGCGGCGACGGCTTGCTTGTACAAGGCCGAATCGATCAATTTCGCGAGCTGCAGCGCTGGAGCGATCTCGTTATCGAGCGTGAATCATCAGTCCTGAAATCGATGGTAGCGTCGAAGGTTGTGTACGCATCCGTCGTCATTACCGAAGGCTCTCCCCTGGTTAGTGAACTCATGCGTCACGCTGCCTTCAGAACACGTTTTGATGTCGCAGTCGTAGGAATCAGGCGCAAGAAACGCTATCGACTGACCAATCTCGCCTACGTGCCTATTAGGGCCGGCGACAGAATCCTGGTACAGGGAGAAGTTGATTCGATCGCGCAGCTCGAGAAATTCTCGGACTTTGAAGATGTCCGTATTTATTCCCCTGACGAACTGCACGAAACACACCCGGTAGCTGATCGGATGTTTGTCGTAAAAGTGCCGAAGAACAGCGCGCTGGCGGAAGAGACACTGAAGAAAAGCCGACTGGCTGAGGTATTCGACTTTCGCGTTCTGGCGATCTTTCGCGATGGCGAACTTAAGGTCATGCCTCGCGGCGACGAGGTACTGCTTGGTCGCGACCTGTTGCTTATTGAAGGACAACAAAGCGATCTCGACGTACTGCGTGGCATGCAGGAGCTGGATATCGATACCAAGGCTCAGGGTGACCTCGGAACCCTGGAGTCTGAACGCCTTACGTTGATGGATGCGACGCTTGACCCGCGTTCATCGTTGAGCGGCAAGACCGTTGGCGAACTCAATTTCCGCGAACGTTATGGCATCGAGCTGGCCGGCATCTGGCGCGAGGGCGAAACCATCGGCACCGAGTTGGCGGATGAGCGTCTGCAAATCGGTGATGCCCTGCTGTTGCTGGGACCGCGCGATCGGCTGCAACTGCTGTCATCGGATTCCGACTTCCTGATCCTGACACCGCTGGGTCAGGAACCACCCGATACCCGACGCGCACCGCTCGCCGCTTTTATAATGGCGGCTGTCATTGGCTCCGTCATGGCCGGCTATGCGCCCATATCCATGGCCGCCGTCATTGGTGGCACAGTCATGGTTTTGACGGGCTGCCTGAATATGGAGCAGGCATACCGGTCGATCGATTGGCGGGCAATTTTCCTTATCGCCGGCATGCTGCCGCTCGGCACCGCAATGCAGGACAGTGGCGCAGCGACCTACCTCGCTAACCAGGTAATGTCTTTGCTCGGAGACGCAGGCCCCTGGCCCGTGATCATGGGGCTGTACATCCTCACAGCGATGGCAACGATGATTATTCCCACAGCCGCATTGGTGGTGCTCATGTCGCCGATTGTGCTGTCGGCCATGTCCGACATGGGCGTGCAGCCTGAGACCGCGATGATGGCGGTTGCGATGGCGGCGTCGGCGAGCTTTACAAGCCCGATCTCGCATCCGGCAAACATTCTCGTCATGGGTCCTGGCGGTTACCGCTTCGTCGACTATCTGAAAGTCGGCGTGCCACTGACGATCGTTGTATTCATCACGGTGATGGTATTGCTGCCGATTCTTTGGCCGCTGGTTCCCGCCTGACAGTCCGCTCTTAATTGAGCCTGGAGAAAAGAAAGTGACCGAGAGAATTGTGATAGCTGGCGCAGGGCATGCGGCCGGACAAATCGTAGCCTCGCTCAAGCAATTGAAGTTTGGCGGGCAGATCATTCTCGTTGGCGACGAACCCTACCTGCCGTATCAGCGACCACCCCTGTCAAAGAAATACCTTTCCGGCGATTTGCCGGCCGAACGCCTGCATTTCAAAGCCGCAAGCTTCTACGACGACCCACAGATTGAAGTCCATCTGGAAACGTCGATTTCTGCAATCGACAGAGACGGGAAGTTGCTGCGAACAAGCGGCGGTGATATCCCTTACGACAAGCTGATTCTTGCACTCGGCTCCAGGGTAATCCGTCTGCCCGTGGAGGGTGCGGATCTCAAGGGCGTGCATTACCTGCGCACCATCGCGGACGTCGACGGAATCCGGGCTGAACTCAAGAAAAGAAAAAGTGCGGTCATTGTCGGTGCTGGCTATATCGGTCTGGAGGTAGCGGCTGTCATCCGTGGATGCGGCCTCGACGTTACGGTGGTCGAAATGGCGGACCGCGTAATGAGTCGTGTTGTGTCGCCCGAAATCTCGGACTTCTACCAGATCGAGCACACCAGTCATGGTGTGAAGCTGCGACTGTCGACGGGCGTAACTGCCTTTCGCGGCGACAAGCGTGTCAGCGCCGTCGAAACAGCCGATGGTGAGTTGATTGATGCCGATTTTGTTGTCGTGGGTGTCGGCATTACCCCTAACGTTGAACTGGCAGCCGATGCTGGCCTGAAGGTCGATGATGGAGTCGTCGTAGACGATCAGTGTCAAAGCAGCGACCCGGATATCTATGCGGTCGGGGACTGCACATCACATCCAAATACAATTTATGACCGTCAATTGCGGCTGGAGTCCGTGCACAATGCCCTCGAGCAGGCGAAAACCGCGGTTAGCAATATCTGCGGCATCGAATCACATTATTCGCAGGTGCCCTGGTTCTGGTCCGATCAATACGACCTGAAGCTGCAGATCGCCGGATTGTCGACAGGTTTCGACGATGTCGTTATTCGTGGCAACCCGGCCGATCGTTCGTTCGCCTGTATGTATCTTCGCGACGGCAGGCTGATTGCAACGGACGCTGTTAATTCGCCGAAAGAGTTCGTGCAGTCGAAGGCACTGATCGCGGCGCATGCAAGAGTCGATCGCGACAAGCTTGCCGATACCGATATTCAACTCAAGGATTTGTCAGTCTAGCTTTTGGCTCGCTTCTGCCGCAGCTGCGTCGACTACGTCGGGCAGTTCGATCAGCAGACGACCTTCGGCGGCAACCGGCCCGCCTTCGACGCGCCAGGCTTTGACTGCAATCGATTCGACAGCAAGCATATCCAGACCTTCGAACTCGCCCGAGCTGCCGGTAACTTTCGCGGTACCGAGTGCGCCCGGCCCCGCGGTTACATTGCCAAGCCAACTACCCTTCCACGTATTTGCCGAACTGCGATAGGCCGGCAGCACTACGCTGCGCAGGTAGTCCCAGTAATTCTCTGTCTGCTCAAGAAAGAATGCACCTCGTCCCGGCAGGTATACATACCAGACACTATCCACGAGAGCCTTCCCGGAAAGCAGCCTTGTTTGTTCCGACAGTGAAGAGAACTTTATGCCCAGTCCGACCGTTTGATTGCGTCCGTCGCGCATCACGGTCGCCATTGCGGATGATTGACGGATAGTGTCTTCCCAAAGCTGTTCCACAGCTTCAGGATATGGATCCATCGTTGATTCGCCATCGTTGGTATAGACGATCGATTCGGATGCAACCGCCGAATAGGAAAGACTCATCGTTCGCGAATCACTCACTTCAAGTGGCGACAGGCCGGATTTTCCGATAAACGGATTGTAGACAAGCACTGCAGCGAAAATTACAGCGCCAGTTACTATGCCGAGAAACAGTGCGATCAGATACTTCACTCGACCGCCTCCTCAAGCTGACTCACATAGGTCGCGAATAACTCGATGCGTCCGTCGGGCGCATCTTCGTCGTCCGAGGTTTCCACTACCCAGCGCTCAGTGACGACGCCTGTCATCGCCTGAAACTCCCGCGTTCCGGTATTGAATTCGCCAGCGCGCCGTCCATCGTCCGCGGGCATCGAATCCATGTTGATAAACAATGTGCCGCGAGCCGGAATATGCAAGACCCAGTCAATCACGCTGGACGATTCATCGCCTTCAACGGCAACCGTGCGCGCCGCTATGCCAATGATTTGGTCTATCTCGTTACGGAGCTTGAACATTTCAGTGCTGACTGTCGCCAGGATCTCATCGTTCGGCCAAACAAGACCGTCCGGCACGCTGTTCGATTGACCCGCCCCGCCGTTCATCACTCTGTCAGCGGGGATGTTGATGTGAAAGATCTCTCGATTGCCGCCGTTTAGCACGACCGAGCCGTAAGAAATCTTACGCTCCTGATCCACGACCGGATTCGCGTACAGCGCGCCGGCAGCTGCCGCGACTCCGAGGATTATTCCGACCAAGAATGTCTTTACCAAAACGAATCACCATGAATTTCGATGGGCCGAATCAGGCCCTTCAGCCAAGTTTAGTTAAATCGGGCAGGCAGCAACAACGCAAGCGGGCTGTTTTGTGACGGAGCGCACACGAATATCACACCGAACACGTTGATTTGCCTGCCATTCCGGAACCAGTCGACATTTGCGACCCTTGCCGAGCCCGGTACAATTCAGCAGCCTTTTCAATTCACAGCGGGAAAGTCCACTCATGACGAAACCAATCTGCCTTTGGTCCGGCCCGAGAAACGTCTCGACTGCGCTCATGTACAGCTTCGCGCAGCGACCCGACATACGCGTCATCGACGAGCCGCTATACGGTCATTACCTCAGGGTTAGCGGTGCGGAACATCCGGTGCGTGACGAGGTAATGCGATCGATGAACTGCGATGGCAACTCGGTGATGGAAAAGCTGCTGCGGCAACAGGCCCGCGACCCTGAGCGAACCTTGTTTATCAAACATATGGCTCACCACTTAGTCGATATTGATCTCGATTTCATGCGCCGCACAGACAACGTTTTTCTTGTCCGGGATCCGCGTGAGATGCTGCCGTCACTGACCGTGCAGCTACCGCATGCGACGCTGAGTGACACCGGGCTGAAGCAGCAGTGGGAGCTCTATAACGCGCTTCTGGCGGCTGCCCAGCGACCCGCAATTCTCGACTCCCGAGAGTTGCTGCTTGATCCTGAAGGAGTCTTGCGGGCACTGTGTTCCCATCTTGGCCTAAAGTTTGTCGCGGACATGTTGCACTGGGAAGCTGGCGCACGCGTCGAAGACGGGGTTTGGGCACCACACTGGTATCACGCTGTGCACAAGAGCACGGGGTTCTCGACCTACACTGCCAAAGCCAACTTTCCAGAGAGACTGCGCCCACTGCTCAATGACTGCAGCCCCTGGTACGAAAAACTTCATGCACACGCCTTGCGTGCAAACTGATTATGGAGACAGACGAGTGAATCTTCCTGACCCAAGAAATGCCGATATCATCGTGCACGTCGGCGGCAAACTTAAACCGAGAGCTGAAGCCTCTGTCTCGGTATTTGATAGCGTGGTGCAAGGCGGCGACGCGGTATGGGAAGGTCTGCGAGTTTACGATGGCCGCATCGCAGAGCTCAGCGGACACCTTAAGCGACTGCAGGACTCTGCAAAGACGCTTGCGTTTGCCGGCGTACCCTCTTCGGATGAAGTTCGCAAAGCAATATTTGAAACGCTGGCGGCTAACGGCATGCGTGACAATACACACATCCGTTTGACACTGACTCGCGGCGAGAAGATTACGTCAGGGATGAACCCGCGTTTCAATCAAAGTGGCTGCACGCTGATCGTGCTGGCAGAGTGGAAGCCACCCGTATACTCCGACGAAGGTATCGACGTCATAAGCGCCTCAACACGGCGCAATACTCCGGAGTGTCTGGACTCAAAAATCCACCACAACAATTTGCTCAACAACATCCTGGCATCCATTGAAGCCAATGTTGCCGGCGCAGATGCCGCCGTCATGCTCGACGTGAATGGTTTTATTTCAGAAACCAACGACACAAATATATTTCTGGTTAATGACGGTCAGGTTCTGACCCCACATGCCGATAGCTGTTTGCCCGGGCTCACGCGCAAGATGATCCTGCAGATTTGTGCAGCCGAAGGAATCCCTGCGGCAGAGCGCAATCTGTCGCTGACCGAGTTGTATACAGCCGATGAAGCGTTCACAACCGGTACGATGGGCGAACTGACTCCGATTCTGAAAGCAGATGGTCGGGTGATCGCTACCGGCAAACGTGGCGCGATGACCCGGCGCCTGCAGTCCCTGCATCGGGAGTATGCGTACGCGCACGGAGAGCCGCTCCCGGATTAGGCGAAATACTCCGACAGGTACTGGTCGAGACCTACAGAGTCGGACGCTTCGATGTCACGCTGCCGTTGCAAGGACTCTTGCGCCTCATCTCTGAAGTCCTGCATTGCCGCCTTGTTCGGCTGCGCGATTGAAGCGAAGTAATCGCGATGCGCTTTGGCCATCTGCAGGCCAAATCTGAAGAAGCCCGTATTGGCCGCTTCAAGCTCGGCGATGATACGTGCTGACGGCGTTTCCTCTGGATTGTCGAGTAGCGTTTGCATCAGGCTTACAGCTTCGCTGTAGCTGTCATTGCCATCGTGGCGGTCAATCTCGGCGGCCACTGCTGCAACGCCGACGATGATTTCATGTCCCCACTCGCGAATCGAAGTGCTTTTGCCATTGCGGGACAGGCGAAATTCCGGATCACGACCGTACTTCGCCGTTTTCGTTTGATTCCCAGCAGCCTCTTTGATCGCGGCATCGTCAAACTTCGGACTATCAAGCAACAGGCAATACAGCAGAAAAGCTTCCATAAACCGCATCGTGTTCTGATTTACGCCACAGGGGTCAAACAGGTTGATATCGAGCGACCTGATCTCGACGTATTCGATGCCGCCGCGCTGCAAGGCCGCCGTCGGTCTTTCCCCCGACTCGGCCACGCGCTTGGGCCGCACGGGTGAATAGAATTCGTTTTCGATCTGCAACAGGTTTGCGTTCAGCTGCCTGTATTGACCATCGACTTTGACTCCAATTTCTTCATAAGACGGCTCCAGGGTCGCAATTGCCTTAGCGAGATCCCTCACGTATTCGTCAACGCTGTTCACGGATATGTTGATTCGCGACTGGTTCTTGTTGCTGTAACCCAGATCGCTCATGCGCAACGAAGTGCCGAACGGCTCGAAGTAAGTCTCGTCGTTAAACGATTTCATCGTCGCAGCCTTACCGCCAGCGAATGACTTGCAGAGCGCCGGAGAAGCACCGAACAAGTAAAGGACCAGCCACCCCATGCGCTTGAAGTTTCGAATCAGGCCGAGATACTGCGCGGAGCGAAATTCATCAACACTATCTGAGCTGCCGAGAACTTCCCTGTAAGCAGTCCAGAGATGTTGCGGCACCGAATAGTTGAAGTGCACGCCGGCGATGGTCTGCATTTGACGGCCGTAACGGAAACCGAGACCGCGCCTGTAAATGGTCTTCATCTGACCGATGTTTGACGTGCCGTATCGCGCTAAAGGTATCTTGCTATCCTCCGGAATACGGCAAGGCATGCTTGCCGGCCAGAGCATCTCGTCCTCGAGTTGTGAATAGGTGAACTGGTGAATATCACAAACGCAATGCAGTGCCTCCCAGGTCGTCTCGAAAGCCGGGGTAACGAACTCGAGCAACGCTTCCGAAAAATCGGTAGTGATGAACCGGTTTGTCAGCGCAGACCCGAGTCCGGCGGGATGCGCAAGCATTGACAGATTGCCCTCCGCCGACACACGCAGCGATTCCTTCTCTATACCCTTTAGACCGCCATAAAGAAGATCGCCGCCCATGGCGGCAATGGCATTCAATCGCCTGTCGAAAGTTTCGGTCAATTCATCATCCAGATATCTGCGCCTGCAATTTCGTGCAGTTTTACCATAACAGCGCGACTTAAGCGCATTTTGAGCAAATATCCCGTTCGAATAACAGTGTCCGCAGATATGCTCTAAACTGGTGGTGAGATATAGCACATGACCAATAGCAACGGACACAACATCCTCATCGCCATCGTGACGGCATCACTGCTGCTTGCCAGTACCTCGGCATTCGGCTTTCGCTGCGGCCGAAAGCTGGTAACCGAGAACATGCACGAGGCGCAGGTTCGCAAGGTCTGCGGCGAACCGACTACGGCGCGCGATCTCGGCTACACCACGCGCAACACCTTCGTCCCGATACGCCGCAACCTCGGGCCAGGCTTCTCGAGCGAACACTTTCCGGGCTACGGCCAGTTTGAAGAACGCGTTGTTTTGACCGAGTACGTCTACAACTTTGGCCCGCGCAAACTGATGCGGCGCCTGCTATTCGAAGCTGGCGTTCTGGTCACCATCGAAACGATTGGTTATGGCTATCGAGAGTCGAAATCGAAGTAGAGAAATTAGGGTAGTATTCGTCCAACTTTCTACTTTACTCATTTGCGGAGCAAAGCCTGCATGAACGAATCGAGACTCAGACGTATGCGCGATCAATCTTCCGGCAAAGCGACACTCATCAACCAGGGTTGCAAGATCACCGGTGAAATCTCTGGTAACGGAGATTTCATTGTCCATGGCGAGGTTGCCGGCGACTGCGACATCAACGGCACCGTGTCGCTGGCTGACAGCGGTCTTTGGCAGGGCTCGATTCGCGCTGACAACGTTATTGTCGCCGGCCAGGTCGAGGGCGATATCACAGCCAACGGCAAGGTCGAGATCACCACGACAGCGAAGATCACGGGCACAGTAACAGGCGAAGCTATCGCAGTTGCCGAGGGTGCTGTCGTTGAAGGTGTCATGAAAACCACGGGCAAAAGCGAACCGCTGGAATTCGTCGAGAAGCGCGACAGCTAAACCCCTGGTTGGTCCGATCCGGAAACTTTTGAATTCGGTAGCGCGCCCGGTGCTACACTAAGCGCTTGTTTTCGGCCGAATAATAAGACGACATGATCGGCAACAGGACTCCGCGATTGTTTTTGATTGCGGTGGCGCTAGGCGTCGCCGTTACAGGCGTTATGCTGTCCGTCTTCTACGGTCAGTATCGCTGGCTCGCCGACCAACTTGTGGACGCCAGTTCAGCGCAATACAACCAGCTCGCGGAAGACAATTTCCAGCAAAAAGCGCGCGCCGAGTTACATAACGCGTCTGACCTCATTCAGGACGCGGCAAGCTCCGCTGACCAGACCGCGATCACGCGAGCCCTGAATGCGATTCTGCTCGCAAACGCGAACCTTACCGGGGTCCGTTACACGAGCTCCTCGGGCGAGTCCGCGCTGTCGGGAAATTACCCGGAGACGCTTGATTTAAGCGAGTCAACCTGGCTCGCCGAACATCTGCTGCTCTCCACGCCAATTCTCGTCGACGGCGTTCCTGTCGGCATCCTCTCCGGCGCTTTCGACCTGACCGAACTCTACGAGGAGTCAGCCCGATTTACGCAGGAAATCACGACCACTGAAGTCACCAGCCGACGCGTAAGTTACGTTTGGGCCGGCGCCGGAACGCTCGCCGCCATATTGCTGCTCGGCTTCTGTATTTGGCTGGTGGTCAGAAATCAGACCAAGCGGATTCGTCTGCTCAAGACGCAGGCCGAAAAACTGCGCGACGCCGATTTCGGCGAGCCCGTCCTGTTATCGCGCCACGACGAACTGGGCGATCTCGCGGCTGTGTTTAACGACATGCGACATCGCCTGCGTCAAACAACCCACTCTCGCGACTACGTCGACAGCATTCTTTCCGGGATGAATGAGGCGATTATCGTTACCAGCGACAGCGGCTTGATCAACAGGATCAATGCCGCGACAACTCACCTGCTGGGGTATGACGAGGACGAGCTTCTCAATACCAGCATCGACTATGTCGTCAATACCAAGAAAGGTCGCTCGCTTGCCGACGACACGCCATCAGGACTGCCCAAGGAAGCGATCTTTGAAAGCAAGTATGGCGAGTCGATTCCGGTGTCCTATACCTGCTCCATCATTAACGATGAGTCGGGTGCACCGTCGAGACGGATCTATGCCGCGCAAAATATCACTGAACGCCGTCGTGCCGAGAAGCGCATTCGCTACCTCGCGCGAATCGACCCGCTGACAAAAATCCCGAACCGCATGCAGTTTCAGCACCTCCTGCAACGCGGAATCGCAAGGGCAAGACGCTCGGGTAAGTCTTTGTGCCTGTTCTACATCGACATTGATTACTTCAAGGAAATCAATGACACCTTTGGTCATCTGGCGGGCGATACGACGCTCGAAACCGTAGCAGAACGCCTTACCACCGCGCTGCCACCGAACTCGATCATCGGGCGCCTCGCAGGCGACGAGTTCGCGGTCATCGTCGAAGGTGCAAAGCCCGACGATACCGGGATTGTCGAAACCAGCGAGACCGCTCAGAAATTGCTGAACCGCCTCGCAGACCCG
>Ga0316191_10000272_pt1 | contig 32206 bp, 22 predicted proteins | sample Eddworburr2cm_MG_FD_204928 | JGI IMG/M metagenome (GOLD analysis project Ga0316191, IMG submission 204928) | Coastal sediment microbial communities from Maine, United States - Eddy worm burrow 2 cm | ecosystem: Environmental > Aquatic > Marine > Coastal > Sediment | place: USA: Maine...
GAGGGCGCATATGACGTTGAGGATGCACTAAGGCTGGGCACGCAAATGGACGAGGGGCTTTTTGTATGGCTCGAAGCACCAATTGACGATACGCTGCTTGAGCAATACGCGGAGCTTCGGCGCAAGCTCGCGGTAAGTATCATACCGGCGGGTTATTCCGTCTATTCGCCGGAATTCATTCGGCAGGGAATCGGTGCCGGATCCTGGGATGCGGCGAGATTCGACACCACTGTCGTCGGTGGAATCTCAAGGGCGCTAGAGCTTCTCATGATTGCCAACGATTCCAAAATGCCAGTCGAATTCCAGAGTTGGGGTCACTCGCTGGCACAGGCGACGAATCTCCACCTCATGCTTGCCAATGAGCGGACGCGCTACTTTGAGGCGCCGATGCCCAAGGAGGCGTTCGAGTTCGGGATGAAGAATGGCAATCTGCTGGACGGGGGGAGAGTGGTGGCACCGAGTGGACCGGGCTTAGGCATCAGCGTCGACTGGGACTGCCTGCCTTCGGCTGATTTCTATGTCTATTCAAATCCTGATCTTGTCGGGTGACGTCGGTGGCAGAGCGGTCAGCCGCGGAAATGCATCGTGTGTTCCCCCTGTAGGTCTAGTCTCGATAATGAAACCAACTCCCAAAGATGGTGAAATCCATTTTCGGACCATAAAGCGCAATCACGGAGCCCCGATGAGCCGGCAAAACACAATACTAACGATTTCTTTATTCTTGCTGGCCTGCGCGAGCTGCGGTCAGGACGAAAGCGCGGTCACACCAGCAGTCGCTAACCAGGCATCGCAATTCACAATTGCCCACCAGGAAGCGCTGCGCGACAGCTTACCGTTCGAGGATAAGCGAGACTTCGACGAGAGCAGTCGCGGCTTCATTGCCGCGCCCGACTATCGCCGCATTGAAGATCAGTCAGGGAATACTGTCTGGGATATCGGGAAGTATGATTTTCTGCTCACTGGGGAGGAATTCGACAGCATCCATCCGTCGTTGCAACGGCAGGCGACATTGAACATGAACTACGGTTTGTTCGAAGTCGTTCCCGGAAAAATATACCAGGTGCGCGGTTTCGACCTCGCTAACATGACGGTGATTCGCGGCGATACAGGATGGATCGTATTCGACGTCCTCCTGGTAAAAGAGACGGCAGCGGCTGCGCTGGCACTTGTTAATGAGCAACTCGGTGACCGCCCGGTCGTCGCTGTTGTTTACTCACATTCTCACGCTGATCACTTCGGCGGCATTCATGGCGTTGTCGACGAAGACGATGTTCGTTCAGGAAAAGTGCCGATAATTGCGCCGCGTGGATTTATGGATCATGCGATCGCGGAGAATATTTACGCCGGCAATGCGATGACGCGGCGCGCAAGCTATCAATATGGCCGCACGCTGCCGATTACTCCATCCGGACAGATCGACTCTGCGATTGGCAAGGCGACGGCGAGCGGTGTGGTGGGGTTGGTGGCGCCGACACGTGTTATCGAAAACGACTATGAGGAACTTATCGTCGATGGTGTGCGTATGGTATTCCAGAATACCCCGGGGACCGAAGCGCCGGCAGAAATGAACACCTGGTTCCCGGACTTTAAAGCCTTCTGGGCGGCTGAGAATGTTACGGCGACCATTCACAATATCTACACATTGCGCGGTGCGCTGGTGCGCGATGCATTGCAGTGGTCGAAGAGCATCAACGAAGCTCTGTATCGCTTCGGTGGGGAGGCTGACGTCATGCTGGCGTCTCACAACTGGCCGCGCTGGGGGAATTCTCGAATTCAGGAAGTCATGCGGGCACAACGCGATGCATATGCGAACCTGAACAACCAGGTACTGCACCTGGCGAACCAGGGCGTCACTATTAATGAAATCCACAATGAGTATCGTGTGCCGGATAGTCTCGCGCAGCAATGGTCGGTCCGCCAGTACCATGGCTCGGAGTTTCACAACGCGAGAGCTGTAGCCAATCGTTATCTCGGTTACTGGGACGGTAATCCAGCAACCCTCGCGCCGCTGAGTCCTGCAGAGTCGGCGCCGCTCTATGTTGAGATGATGGGCGGAGCAGACGCCATCCTTGCAAAAGGTCGCAGCCTGTTTGAGGAAGGCGAGTATCGGCTTGCCATGGAGATCGTGAACAAACTGGTCTATGCGGAGCCCGACAACGAGTCGGCCAAAGATCTTCTTGCCAGCGTTTTCGAACAACTCGGCTACCAATATGAGAGCGCTAGCATGCGTAACTCGTTTCTTTCGGCCGCACAGGAACTTCGGCAGGGAGTGCCGGATAACCTGGGCCTCGACCCCGCCGGCCCGGATGCCATGCGTGCACTAACCGCGGCGCAGTGGTGGGATGCGGTTGCCATTCGCGTCGATAGCCACAAGGCGGATGGGATTCAATTTAAAATGAATTTTGTGATGCCGGACGTCGGCGAGGAAATGGTCGTGGAAATGAGTAATGGAACCCTGACCAACATCAGCGGTTACTCAGCTCCCGATGCCGATGTAACGCTGACGATAAATCGATCGGAGCTGCTTCCGGTCATGATGAAACAGGTAACGCTCGGTGACCAGATTCGTGCGGGTAATGCCCAGGTGACCGGCAATTTGCGAGTACTGGCTCAGCTGGGCTCTACACTGGTCGAGTTTGATCCGGTCTTTGAGATTATGCCGGGCACGCGCCAATGAACACCTGATGACTGGAACTAGTCGCTTACGGCAAACGGAATGCGTTTCAGGGCGAGGCGACCATCACTCATGACGAGCAACGCATCTTGCAGTGCCTCGATGTTGGTCAGGGGGTTGCCGGGAACCAGGATGAGGTCGGCCTCGAAGCCTTCCACGATACGACCCGTCCGATCATCCATTTGCAGTAACTCTGCGGATTTCACCGTGGCTGCTTGCAGCGCATCGAAATTGCTCATGCCGAACTCGACGAAGCGTTCCACTTCGATGGAAATACGATTGATCGCATCTTCTTCGTAGTAATGATCGGCACCGGTCGCGATCTTGACGCCAATCCGAATGGCTTCCCGAATGGCTCGCTCCAGTTGCGGCACCATGTGCTTGCCACGCAAACGCAGCACGTAGTTGTAGCGCTCCTCATTCATGGCGTCCATCGTGACGTACGTCGGCACGAACCATGTGCCGCGTTCTTTCATTAACTGCAGGGTTTCGTCGCTCAGGTAGGTGCCATGTTCAATGCTTCGGGCGCCAGCCAACACTGCAGCCCGAGCACCCTCATCACCGTGTGCGTGAACTTGAACCGCCAGACCGTGTTTGGCGGCTTCGTCAACGATCACGCGTAGCTGTCGCTCTGTGTATACCTGTTGCCTCGGGTCGGTCTCGGGTAATCCGGCTCTCTGCGTGCCCCGGGTCTTGATGACATCGACGCCACGATCGACATTGATGTTGACCAGAAGCCGTAGCTCGTCGTCTGAGTTGACACCATCCGCGAGTGGCACCAATCGGGGGTCCGCAAGAATCGCATCACCAAGATCGGGCGTTATATATATTCCTGCGGCCACGAATTCCGGGCCGATGATCTTCCTGTTGCGGACCAGTTCCCGCAAGGCAACGTCCTGAAACGACGTAACACTTGAACTACGAACCGTCGTCACGCCGGATTCGATTGCCTGTTTGGCGCGCTTGACGGAGTCAATATGGGTATGCACGTCAAACATGCCTGGCATCAGGTAATTGCCTTCGGCGTCGATCACCTCGTAATCATCCGGGATTCGGACGTCGCCTGTCGCGATACGCTCAATCAATCCGTCGCGGACAAAGACCGTGGCATCTTCGCTTATCCTGTTGTTGACGCCATCAAACAGGTTCGCGTTGGTCAGTGCAATTGGCCCGTCTTGTGCCACTGCAGGGAATGAACACGCGAGGAAAACATACGCCGCAAGAAAGCGGTAAACATTGGCAACTGACACGACTCACCCCATCATTCTTCGTAGTTGATTGCAGTAGAGTCTCACCCGTCAACGCAACGGTCAATTACCGGCGAGGGTCGATTCTATTCGGGAGCTTCCAGGTAGCCGAACTCTTCCATCCATGGATGCAGGAATGACGAACTCGATTCCAGTTGTTTTTCGTAATGCCGCCACCGCCCGATTGATCGCGTGTACAGCTGTTGCGAGACCTGCTGGTAACTCGGGGTATCACTGGTTCTCTCGACCTCCTGCTGCCTGTATTCCAGCACCGAGTCATGCCAGTTCAGTCTGAGGAAGTCGAGCAGGGTGGCTAGTTGACCTCTAGGATCTGCAACGAGGTCCTCATAGCGCAGTTTGTGAACCGGGTTGCCGATCTGCTCCAGGGAAAGAGAGGCCACTTTCATGACGGCATCGTAGTACTGCGCGGTGAGCTCGAGATCGAGAAAATAGGCCATTGAGGCCTGCAATTCAAAGGTCTGAAAGTAACAGCTGAGACAGGCATCCATCGGATGGCGCTGCAGGAAGATCACCGGTGCTTTTGGAAACAGGCGATAGATCAGGAAAAGATAAGCCAGGTTCAATGGCAATTTATCGATCACAACAGACCGATTCGGGTCACGTCTGTGCCGGGACATCTCCTCACGGTAAATGCCGTGGGCGTCTCCTAGCTGTGCTTCGGTCACGTCTGCCAGCGATTCCAACACGCCCGGTTCTGACCAGTTCTGGTGGAGACGGGTGAACAGGCTCTTTTCTTCCAGCACTTCGATATCAGGATGTGCGGAAAGCATCCGATCCAACAGGGTCGTCCCTGATCGAGGAAAGCCGACAAGAAATACCAGGTTATTTTCATCAGGAATGATGGTCTCTTTCCACAGGGCTAGCGGCTGTGTCTTCAGCCATTCCTCAATCCTGGCCAGGGTCTGCAGGCCATGCGGACCACGAGCGTCGGGAATTGCTCTCGGGTGGTGCCTCAGAAGGGTCTGATTGGATTCACTGAAGGCAGCGAAAGCGTCATTCCATTGGTCCTGTCCTTCCAGGCATTGGCCCAGCTGATTCCAGGCGATGCTCCGATTGACCGGATTGCTGATTTGCGGGATCAGATCGCGAAGTGTCTTTTCTGCCTCGGCATATTTTTCGTTACGTCGAGCGAGGATGGCGAGAGTAACCTGCGCAGTCTTGTTGGCCGGATCACTCTGCAACGCCTTCGCCGCCCAGTTCTCGGACTCGTCGAGACGGTTCTCGCGTTCGAATAATGACGACAGGCTGGCAGCCACCAGCGAATTACCGGGCTGGTGCTGCATGATGGTCTTGTAGTGTTCAATCGCCTCGACTCGACGCCGCAGTCGTGTCAGGCAAAGCGCCAGTTCGTAGCGGGCGCGCATTTCGAGCTCTTCCTCGCCCAGAGCCGCTTGCAGCGGTTCCAGTGCCTCTTCGCTTCTTCCCGCCGCGCGCAACGATCGCCCCAGGTAATAGGCAGCGTGGAGGTGGTTCGGATGATTATTGTGGACGACGTCTAGATCACTGATGGAGCGAGTGATGTCGCCAGTTTCGTATGCCGCGCAACCGCGCAGGTACATCGCCTCAATCAGGCCCGGCGTGTCGGCCAGGATTTCATCGCACAAACTGAGACAGTCGGCAGGTGAGCCGGATTTCAGGTGGCGCAAAGCGCGCTGCAACGCGTTCTGCAAATCCACGTCAAAGATCTATGGAATATCGCTGCCGCACCTCGGGCCCCAGCGCTTCCTTGAGCGGGTCGAGATACGCCTCATAATTCCGCCACTGTTCCATGCCCTCCTTGTAGATCGGTTTTCGTACCTGCTCTGCGCTGGGAGTGCGAATGGACCTGTCGGTCTCGTAAAATCTCAGGCATTGCTCCTCGAATTCCAGTCCGCAATAGTCGAGCAATGCACGAATCTGCGTCTCGGTGTCCGCGACCATCTCTTCGTACTGTACGCGATGCACCCGGCCGGGCAGGGTTCTGTCCCAGTGGTCCATTACCCTGACGTAGTCCCGGTAATATTTGCCGATATCTTCCAGGCTATAGGTGAACGTCTGGCCGCGAGCAAACAGCTGCTTGAAGCCCGAAAAGCAGCCGCCCATCGGATGTCGCCTGGCATCGATGATCTTGCTGTTGGGCAGGATCAGGTGGATCAGGCCGACATGCAGGAAATTATTGGGCAACTTGTCGATGAAATAAGGGGCATCGGTGGTGCGCTGAATACGCGTGGTTTCCAGGTAACTCTCGCCCAATTCGCGGACCTGGTCCGGAGTCAGTTCAGCAAGGATCTCCGGGTACTTGCCTGCAGGATTCTCGCGCTTCTTGTCGCCCAGCTTACGAGAAATCGCGATGATATCCATCAATTCGGCCGTACCTTCGACCTGTGAGTGGCTGGCCAGTATCTGTTCCAGCAAGGTCGATCCGGCGCGCGGCAGGCCGACAATGAATATCGGATCGGGCGCCTGGCAACCCCATCCCTTGCGCTCCGCAAACAATTCTGGCGTACAGGTTCGAACCTGGCGCAGTGAATCCAGTACATTCACTTTGAGGTTATGCCGATGAGAGATGCGGCGGATGGCATTGCCGCGCTTGTAGAAATCGAATGATTCATCGAATTGCTTGCGGTCCTCCAACGCTTTTCCGAGCGCAAAGGCCAGATGCGACTGATCGTCGGGATCACCACCTTCGGTAGTTACCTGGTTGCGCATGTTCTCAATGTCTTCGTCGCTGAAGCGAAAGGTCTTGAGGTTTGCCAGGCTCCAGTAGGCTTCGCCGACTTCCGGACTCAAGCGAATGCACGCCTTGTAAGCCTCGATGGCTTCGTCGACCCTTCCCACCGCGTGCAGGGTATGGCCGTAGCTCATCTGGGCCTTGGCCTGGTTGGGATAGTCCTTGAGCACTTTCTCATAAATTTCGAGCGCCCCCGACTGGTCCCCTATGCGGTTCAGGATTGCCGCTTTTAGCGTAAGGAAGTTTGGATTATCGGGGTCTTGCGCCAGTAGTTTCTCGGCTTCGTCGATGGCGGCTTCCGGCTCCTGTCGCCGCATCAGGACCATTGCATAAGCATGTCGCGCCGCATGAAAATTCGGTGCCAGTTCGAGGCAGCGTTCCAGCAGGTTTCTGGCATCCTGAAGTTGCCCCATCTTGATTCCGATGTCAGCGAGCATCTTGATGCCGGAAACGTCGGTGGGATGTTTCTTGAGAAGTTCGCGGACGAGGGTTTCGGCTTTGCCTTGTTTGCCATCGCGTAAGAACCTGCTGGCCTCGACGAGCTCGGGATGGGGGGTCGTTAGTTCGAAATGGCGTCGGAAGGCATCGCGGCTTCCTTTTTCATCGCCGGCGACGGCGAGCTGATGACCAAGACCGTCCCACGAGGGCGCGTGTTTTGCATCGATCGAGATTGCTTTTCGTAGTGTCTTGATCGCGTCGTTACCACGACCGACGCCCGCATAGCACTGTGCGAGCTCGTGCAGGAAATCCGGCGAATCATTGCTTGCCGCCCGCAATGATTCCAACACCTCCAGCCCCTTCTGGGGTTGCTTCTGTAGCCGAAATGCCGTCGCAATTATTCTTTTAGCATCAATGACATCAGGGTAGATCTTGAGAATCTCTCGAGCTTGTTCCTCCGCCAGCTGCGGATCATGATCAAGCAGGCTGGTCGCATTCCGGAGGGCGGTTTGGAGGGTACCTTTGTCGGCACTATTGGTCGGTGACATGGGCGGTATTATCCACATTTACCCTGCTGAAGGTAGGGCCTGTCACTGTGCCGCGACTACGACAATTTTGATAGCCGAGGGTTCAGACACAGTTGTTATGGACGATCGCACGTAGTCGGGGCATACTAACCAAGCGTTTGATTCAGTTATACAAAAACGAAATCGGGGGATACAAAGTGAAGAAGTTCAAACGAAACCCATTATCGAGTGCAATTTCATTGACTCTGACGGGTTCTGCCGTTGCGGCAATGGTCGTTGCACCTGCACACGCGCAGCAAGAAACTGCGGGTGTGCTTGACGAGATCGTCGTATCGGCTCAGAAGCGAGATCAGAGTCTTCAGGATGTGGCCGTATCTATTCAGGTGCTGGGTAATCAGCAGTTGGAAAACCTGAATGTCCGTGGATTTGAAGACTTCATTGACTTCCTGCCCACAGTTTCCTATGCCTCGGCGGGCCCTGGCTATGCGCAGATATACATGCGCGGTATCGCCAGCGGCGGTGATGGCAACCACTCTGCCTCCATGCCTAGCGTTGGCTACTATCTGGACGAACAGCCGGTCACTACGATCAACCAGATTCTCGACATCCACATGTACGACATCGCACGGGTGGAGACACTGTCGGGACCTCAGGGCACGCTGTACGGCCAAGGCAGTCAGTCCGGCACCATCCGTATCATTACCAACAAGCCGGTCATGGGTGAGCAGCAGTTCGGCTACGACATTGAAGGTAATACGGTTACCGATGGCGATTTCGGCTACAACCTGAACGGTTTTGCGAACTTCCCGATTGGCGATCGCGCCGCGATCAGGCTGGTCGGCTGGCACAAAGAAGTGGCCGGTTATATCGATATGGTGCCTACCACCATGACGTTCCCCGGACCGCAGGAAAAAACGGCTGACAACTTCGATTTTGCCAGGGAAGACATCAACACCGTGACCACTTCAGGACTTCGCGCTTTGTTGAAGGTGGACTTGAATGATAACTGGTCAGTCTCGCCCGGCATCATGTACCAGGATTCGTCAGTCGAAGGCGAGTGGGCACACAACCCGGAGCTCTTCGGTGATCTCGAAACCGGCAAATTGTGGGATTCGTTTGCAGACGATGAGTGGTACCAGGCTTCGCTGACTTTGGAAGGCTCGATTGGAGCCGTTGATGTCGTTTACGCCGGTGCTTACCTGGATCGTGAAAATGTCAGCGAATATGACTACAGCGATTACACGGAATACTGGGCTCGGTACTCAGAGTATTTCTCCGGGGCGAGCTGGTGCGTTTACTACAACGCAGCCGGTGAATGTGCCCTTGGCACACAATATGTGGGTGGCTTTGAGCAATATGGGCGGCTCAGTCACGAGCTGCGCTTCCAGGGCTCACCGGACAATCGGTTCCGCTGGGTTGCCGGTGCCTTTTCTCAGGTGCAAGAGCACAACTTCGATCTCCAGTGGATTGTTCCCGACCTGGACCCTGACTTGACAGTAGTCCTGCCTCCTACGGGCGACCGCAAGTATGGTGGCACCACGGTTTGGCAGACGTACCAGGTTCGCGAAGATAACGACCTGGCCTTTTTCGGAGAGTTTAGTTTCGACTTTACCGACAAGCTGACGGCAACCGCGGGAATCAGGTACTTCGAATATGAGAATTCGCTGTACGGGTTTAACGGATTTGGCCGGCATTGCACCGGGCAATACATCGACGGCGATTTCGTAGAGATTCCCGCCGATGAAGGCGGCGAGATTCAGTACCCCTGTTTCAATACTCGGGTCCTCGATGACGTGGCCAAGGGAGATGACGTTGCCGGCAAGGTCAACATTGAGTATTCACTCAATGAGGACAGTATGATTTACTTTACGTGGTCTGAAGGTTTCCGTGCCGGTGGCGTGAACCGCGCCCGCGTGCCAGGAATTCCGAAATACGATCCGGACTTTGTCACGAACTATGAAATTGGCTGGAAATCCCTGCTGGCGGATGGTCGTGTGCGCTTTAATGGCGCGGTTTACGTCATTGACTGGGATAACTTCCAGTTCGGTTTCCTGGACTTCACCGTTTCTAACCTGACGATTGTCCAGAACGTCGGCAACTCTCAGACCAAGGGTGTGGAATGGGATCTTACCTATGCAGCCAATGACAACAATACGTTGACCTTCTCCGGTTCTTATAACAAAGCAGAGCTCGAGACTGACTACTGGCGGCTGGACGACGAGCGCTTGGCGGGCGCACCGCCCAACGCCCCGGCAGGCACGCCGATGCCGTACGTACCGGAGCTGCAGTTGACGGGTATCTGGCGGAGCAACTTCGAAGTGGCTGCAATGCCTGCCTACTTCCAGGCTGCTGCATCGTACACAGGCGCGCGCTGGAATGACCTCGATACGCTCAATGTTCCCGCAAGGCAGGAGATGGATGCTTATACGTTGTTGCATTTGTCCGCTGGTATTGAGAACGAGAGCTGGTCGCTTGGTCTCTTCATAAACAACGCAACTGATGAACGTGCGGAAATTGATATCTTCGACCCGGGCTATGGCACCGCTATTCCGGGCTACGTCCCACCGGGGCACGCCTGGACGACGATGACCAATCGCCCACGGTCATACGGCATTCGATTCAGTCAGAGATTCTGATTCCGATCAGGAAGACCGCGGCTTGCCTTTGGTGAGCCGCGGTTTTTTTTGCATTTGTGGCAGGGAGAGCTACTTTTGTACGTCGACGAATATTGGATTCGAATAGAACCAGAGATCAGGCCATGGATCTTCGTCCGGCGGATCAATATCCGGTTCCAAGGCGCCTGTATTGGTTCCGCGGACGCGTATGTAGATGGGTTCCGAGACGCTGATGGTCTGGCTCACAGTGATCAGTTCTCCAGCCTGCTGCCAGTCGTCTGCGTAGAACCGTTTCAAGACTCCAGTTGAGTCGTTGGTGTCAAGTGTTCCGTCCTCGGCGGGGCCTGTGACATTACCAATAATCAGATCAATCCTTGCCAGTTCCGGTGTGTGGCCACCGAAATTCATGCCTCCCGGGTCTCTTGCCTGGATGCGGATTTCAATATCGCCCGGCTTTGAAAGCGTGATAGTGCCTCCAATCATTGCCGGGTCGGATTCGCCATCGACGTCCACCACGCTAACAGCAAGTTCAGAGACGAGATCCCCGGTCGTGACAAAAATCCTGCCACGACGGAGGCTCTCGAGAATCGACGCATGGTCTTTCCTGGCATATACGTAGGTCTTTGCATACTCACCGGGCCAGAAGGCGACGCCAGTATCATCGGTATAGTGTCGATGCGAGTCCGAATTGGCTGTGACCCACCAGCGTCGGCCTTCTCCCAACATGGCGTCCCACACACCCCCAAGCCGTGCAGTCATCTGGTCGTAGCCGCCCATGGTCGGATAGTCGTGATACCAGCCGCGCGGGGCAGGGTGCTTGCTTAGCGGTCCCGCTTGGTGGCCCGGTGCACCTTCCATGCCGACGGCGACGTCCGGTGCTGCGTCATTCCAGTTGCGCAGTTCACGCGGCTCAGTACTGCCGTACTCACCAAGGCCCGCAGCACTCCGGGCAGGGTGGTGGGCTATGACCACCGGTTTGTGGGCGAGTGCATCCATGGCCTGCAATGCTTCTATCATCTTGCTTTCCTGGTCGCGCTCGCGGATTTCTTTTTCGGACGCTTTTTCATCGGTGTCGAAACGTGATTCAAGTTCACGCAAGATGAGTGACTCGTCACTCGTGTAGGGCATGATAATGCTCGAGTGATCCGCGGCTGGAGAATTCAGCTCAATGCCATAAAACTGGATCACCTCCGGCAACTCGGCGCGTGACAGTTGCAGCTCAGGATAGGCCTGTTCAAACCGGATTCTGCTGTGGTCGGGGCCGCCGTGATCGGTCGCAACGGTCCAGGTGAGGCCGAAGTGGCGTGCCATCAGCGCATTCAGCGGGATCGGGTAGATTGAATCGTCCGTGCTGAATCGACTGTGGATATGGTGATCGCCGGCAAGCCAGCGTTCCTCGGTTTCTTGATGATCCGGATCCGGGCCCGAACAGGCTGACAGAAATAATGCGATACCGGCACTGATTGTGGTTCGCGCCAGACCCTTGATCGAGGGCATCCAATGTCCCAAAGGTTAGTCTTGCATAAAGCCTAGCGCGTCCGCATCGCCATGTCATACGGAATCTGAAATAGCAGCTCGACTGTTGCTAGAATCGGGACAAAACAACAAGAGATCAAAGGTGGGAAATGCGCGGATTGAAAGGCAAGAGTGTACTTGTTACGGGTGGGGCCAGTGGCATTGGGCAGGCTACGGCCGCGCGATTTCTGGAAGAAGGTGCAAGCGTTTGTGTGGTCGATCGTAGCGCTGATGCACGAGCGCGTGTTGTCGACGAGCTTCCGGGCCTGGCGGCCGCGATCGAGGCCGATGTGGCCGTGCTGGACGAGGTGCAGGCAGCGTTTGCGGAGGCGATAGATCATATGGGTTCTGTTGACGTACTGATCAATAATGCGGGCATCAGTATTCGCCATGATTTTTTGGATATCACTCCCGAAGAATGGGACAGTGTGCTTGACGTCAATCTTAAAGGCGTTTTCTACATGGCGCAGACTGCTGCGCGGCACATGGTCGACAAGGGGTCGGGCGTGATTATCAATACCGCCTCTACGGCCGGAAATATTGGTTATCCGCACTATGCAGACTACAGTGCGAGCAAAGGCGGCGTGATCGGGCTAACGCTGGCGATGGCCTTGGAACTTGCCCCCAAGGTCCGAGTAAATGCGGTGTCTCCGGGCTATGTCCTGACTCCGATGCAGCGGGCTGAGTACACCGACGAGATGTTAGCGGCTGTGAATCGAAAAATCCCGATGGGAAGGCATGCAAAACCTGAGGAGCTCGGTGCGTTGTATGCGTTCCTGGCTTCTGAAGATGCTGCGTTTGCGACGGGCCAGGTCTATGTAATGGATGGTGCGGAAACAACGGGTGGCCTTTGCAGTCAGTGGTCCCACGAATAGCGCAGAAAACAAAAAAAGGCGGTGAATATGAGGCTGAAAGACAAGGTAGCGTTGATTACGGGTGGAACTTCGGGAATCGGCACGGCAACTGCCATTCGTTTCGCCAAAGAGGGCGCCAAAGTAGTGATCACAGGTCGGGATACCAAGCGCGGGGAGCAGGTTGTACAGAAGATCGTCACGAACGGTGGAGATGCAATGTTTGTTCGATCCGATGTCTGCCTGGCAGATGACTGTCGCAATGCGGTTGATCGTACGTTGGAGCGCTTCGGCAGAATAGACATCTTATTCAACAATGCAGGCGTTTTTCATCCAAAGACAATTCCCGACTGCACGGAAGAGGAATGGGATGAGACCATCGACTCGAGTCTAAAAGGCGCCTTCCTGATGTCGAAGTACACGTTGCCGTCAATGATCGAGCGCGGCAGCGGTTCGATCATTCACACGAGTTCGGGGTGGGGAATTCTCGGTGGCGACAAGGCTGCCGCCTACTGCGCGGCAAAAGGCGGATTGATCGTGATGGCAAAAGCCATGGCGATCGATCACGGTCCGCAGGGAATTCGAGTGAATTGCGTATGTCCTGGCGATGTTCTTACGCCAATGTTGCATGACGACGCAGAAAAACGCGGTATGACCTGGGATGACTACGCGGCTGGTGGTGCCAATCGTCCGCTGGGCCGTATCGGCACCGTCGACGAAATTGCCGACGCAGTGTTGTTCCTGGCTTCTGACGAATCTTCCTTCGTGACCGGTGAATCCCTGGTCGTCGATGGAGGCGGTGTTGCCGGCTGAGGGCTACTGGGATGGCGGGCTGGCTTTTCCGTAAACGACGCATAGACCCGAGGAATGGTCGTGTCGTTTTCCTGATTGAATGTCTCTTGAATCAGAACGCCAGAGACATGGGGGCTGCCGAGAGTCCAGCGTGCACAAAGTCTGTGATGGATATCCTCGCTGAAGCAGAAATAGGAATGGTGCAGATTCCATGCCCGGAAATCGCCTGTCTTGGCTTTGAGCGTCAACGTTCTGGTGGGCAATCAATTCGCCAGGCACTGGAAGCGCCCGTGGCGACTGCCTGTTGCCGGACCCTTGCCATGGCAACCGCAGAGAAAATTCAGTGCTATGCCGATCAAGGCTTCGAGATACTGGCCGTGTTGGGTGGCAACGAGCAAAGTCCGGGTTGTGCTGTGCACACCGTCGGTGGAAACGCCACAGCACTGAATTCGGGCTCGGGTGTATTCATGAAAATGCTTGCAGCTGAGCTGCGTCAGCGTGGTCTTGAAATTCCATTTCATGGGATGCGTGATGCGGATCCCAAAGCGCTGAAGAAAGACCTCGATTGGCTATCAGGCGTCTGCTGAGCTTTGTTCTGCGAGCGCCCGCAGGCGTTGCATCCGGTTGGTGCAAAATCGGCGTATCCCGTCCAGATTTATCTCTTCATCTGCGAAACGCCGCTGTCGATGGAAGTATTCGGCGGGATCGGTCTCGTCGGGCTCGAGGTTGATACGATAGGTGATCCCATCAAATACTTCGTAAAGCGGGAATAGTCCGCTGGCCACAGCGAGGCGCACCAGCAACACGGAGTCCTCGGGCTCAGACTTCCAGCCAGTCGGGCAGGGTGAGTGCAGTAACAGAAAACGCATGCCCTTGATCGAAAGCGCCGTCGACATCTTGCGAGCGAAATCTTCCGGGTGAGCAACGGACAGCGTGGCCGCATACGGAATCCGATGGGCCGCCATGATGGACATGACGTCTTTCTTCCCCTCGGACTTGCCCCATGGTGTTGTCGACGTTCGGGCGCCGGCGGGCGTCGCCGAGGATCTCTGACCGCCAGTATTGCCGTAGATTTCGTTGTCGTAGCATATGTAGATGATGTTTTCGTTTCGCTCAGCCGCCGCTGACAGGGTTCCAAGGCCGATATCGTAGGTGCCACCATCACCGGCCCAGCAAATGACCTGACCGGGCTCGTCGTTGAGATCGCGAATGGCGGCTACGCCCGATGCCACAGCAGGTGAGGAGGCAAAAGTTGTCGCAATTGTTGGCACGCCATAACTGGTGGTCGGAAATGCACCGGCGGTGACGATGCCGCAGCATGCCGGAATTACGAGCGAACAGGTTTGACCGGCTTCGGTGAGAGCTCGGTCGAGCATTGTAAGCCCGATGCTCATGCCGCATCCGCCACAATTGGTGTTGCCTGGCCGAAGCAGGCAGTCATCGGTGCGAGGAATTCTCGGCGCGGTCGTGTTCATTGAATCGTCTCCTCGCCGGCGTCTACCCCAATCCACACCGGGTCGCCAGCGGCGGAGCGCTCGGAAATGTCGACTATGATGTCGTCAATTACCGTTGGTGTTACATCGCCGCCGCACAGGCCAGTGAGATAGTTCTGTACAAGCGTGTCATCACGGTGCCCGTGAAAGGCCGCTCGCGTGTCCTGCCAGAAGACGCCGCCTGTCCCGGCTGCATAGTTTCGATCCAGCACTGCGATTTTCGTTGCGGACTGACAAGCCTCGCGCAATGCGGCCTCCGGAAATGGTCGGAACATTTTCACCTTCACCAAGCCAATCTTCTCGCCTGCTGCGCGGCGTGTTCGCACGACTTCGCGCGCCGTGGTGGCCATCGTGCCGCTCACAATGAGGATGAGCTCCGCATCTTCGGTGCCAAACGTCTGAATCATGTCGCCGGGGTCGCGACCGAAAACGTCGGTGAAACTTTGCCGGCATTCCTGGTAGACGCGCGGCACGCGTTTCATCGCTTCGTCGATTTCCAGGCGCATGGAGAGTTCTTCGTGCGGCCAGGTTAGGCCACCAAGCGTGCGGGCTTCGTCGGGATGCATACGATGCGGCAGGTCGAGGTCGGGCAGATAGCGATCGACCGCTTCCTGCTCAGGAAGATCGGTCTCCGTCTGTGTATGAGAGACGATGAACGCGTCCATGCAGGTCATGACCGGCAACAGGATACGTCGGTCTTCGGCCAGTTTGAAAGCGAGGAGGGTAGTATCGAGTACTTCCTGGTTCGTCTCGCAATAGAATTGTAGCCAGGCGAAGTCTCTGAGCATCAATGTGTCGCCCTGGTCAGCCCAGATATTCCAGGGTGGCCCGAGCGTACGATTCACGGCGACCATCACGATCGGCAGGCGGTAATAGCCGGCAACCATGATGTTCTCCGCCATGTAGGCGAGACCGTTTGCAGAACTGGCCGTGAACGCTCTTGCGCCATTTGCCGAAGCTCCGATGGACACCGCCATGGCGCTGTGTTCGCTTTCTACCGGTACGACGTGTCCTTTGCTGAACGGGAACCGGGCAACATACTCGACGATTTCTGTTTGCGGAGTTATTGGATAGATGCCGCACGCGACACCCCGGGCAGTGCGGTTTGCTTCACCGGCGGTGCTTAATGCGTAACCGGCGGCGTGGTTGCCGGTGATGACCTGTAGTGTCATTGTCGCCCTCCGTCCCCGCTAAAGATGACTCATGAAAATGACGTTACGCGGGCATTCAGCCGCACATACACCGCAGCCTTTGCAATAGGCGTAGTCAAACTCGAGGCGGTGGCCGACCCGCTTCAGGATACCCTCCGGGCAATAGATGCAGCAGGTGTCACACTCGTTACAGACGCCACAGGACAGGCAGCGAGACGCCTCTGCGGTGTTGTCCAGCCCCAGGTGAACCTCATCGAATGTCGAGCGCCGCTCGGCCGGATCCAGGGACTCACCATTGGCCGCAGGTTGACGTTCAAACAAGTGCAGTTTCATCGCATCGGCCCGAATTACCTCGTCGTGCCAGACATCGACGTCGCGCAGCGCCTCAGCATGCTTACTGATCTCAACATGCTCTCCGCTCAGCACGTTGTGCACGTGCACGGCGGAGCGACGGCCGCTGCCAATGGCGGCGGCGACAGTGCCTTCGCGTGTGGCGAGATCCCCGATCGCAAACAACGGCGTTTCCAGCAAGCCAAGGAGTTGGGTGCCTTCCCTGACCTCCGTGCCCTCGGGGAACACCGATACATCCGGTGATTGGCCGAGTGCGAGGATCAGTCGATGGCAGTCCAGCTCATAGTCCGACTTCGGGATCTCAACCGGCGCGCGCCGCCCGGACTCGTCTGGATCGCCAAGCTCCATACGCCGGCAGGTAAGTCGATAGTGTTTGCGCTCGCCATTTGTGTCAGTCGCATTCAGGTCGATGGGCTGCGCAAGGAAGTCGATAGTGACACCTTCCTCGATGGCCTCGTCAATTTCTTCGCGGATGGCCGGCATTTCCTCGCGAGTTCGTCGATAGACGACGCGGACGCTTTCGGCTCCGAGGCGCAAGGCAGAGCGAGCAGCGTCCATCGCTGTGTTGCCACCGCCAATCACGACGACGTCTTCGCCGTCAACGCGCACGCCACCTTGATGCACGTTGTCAAGGAAATCAATGCCTTGTTCCACGGCATCAGTACCGTTCATTCCAAGTTGCAGGTCCCGCTGCAACTGCTGGCCGGTGGCGATCAGTACGGCGTCGTGATCGCGTGCCAGCTCGAGCAAAGATCGTCTATCGATGTGATGATCGGTCTCGACTTCAATGCCCAGATCGAGAATACGGTCGATTTCGCGGTCGACCAGTTCCTCCGGGAGACGAAATTCAGGAATTCCGGTTCGCAGGAGGCCGCCGATTTCAGGGGCCGACTCGACTATCTTCACGTGGTAGCCGAAGCGTGCGAGATGATAAGCGGCTGTAAGGCCCGCTGGCCCAGATCCCACGACGGCAATTTGCTCGTCGCGCTCTGCGAGTGGCTCCAGGTGGACCGTGCCATGGTCGCCGGCATAGCGCTCCATCTCGCGCACGTTGACTGCGCCATCGATTTCGATACGGTTGCAGGAATCCATGCAAGGGGCAGGGCAAGCGCGTCCGCAGATCGATGGAAATGGCGTACTGCGGAGCAGGATTTCGAGTGCCTTGTCAGGGTCGTCTTTCGCGAGCGCTGCGAGGAATCCCTGCACATCGTTGCCCGCCGGGCAGATGTGATTGCAGGGCGGAATCATTTGTTGTCGATGAGGCTGTTCGGTCGCCCATTGCCCGGTTTTCAGGGCCGGCTTTGTTGTGCCGGCACCCGCAAGGAAACTCGCGCCCCGCGTCTTGTCCTCATGATCTACATGTTGTGACTTCGGCCCGATCTCAAGCGGTTCCCCAACTGCTCTGACACTCTCATAGGCAAGTGTCGCGGCTGAAAGGTTGGATCCGGTGAAGCCGAGATGGTCCAGTGCGGCGAGAATCTCGTCGAGCGGAAACTCCAGGATCTTTCCTACTGCGCCGGCGAGGGCAGTGTTGACGATCGGCACACTCCGGGTGCCCAGTTGATTGTCGCGAGCAATCGTCGTCGCATCGACGGTGGCCACGCGGTTGTATGGAAACTGCCGCGCGAATCGGTCAGGTGACTGTGGCGAGTTGATCAGTATCCAGCCACCGGCCTTCAAGCCTGCGACGATCGCCGGGCCGACCAGTGTCGGATCGAGCACGACAATATGATCCGGTTCGTAAATCAGATTGCGATTGGTGATCGTGTCTTTTGAATAGCGGCAGAATGCCTGTATGGGTGCACCAGAGCGCTCGGCTGCATACAACCCAAATGCCTGTACCGATAGGCCCTGCAGAAATCGTGAAGTGGCGATTAGTTTGGCGAGAGTGACACCGCCCTGGCCGCCGCGCCCATGTATACGAATCTCGATCATTGCCTCTTGCGCGGGCGATCTCTCGCCCGCAGCTTCTTCCGTGCGTGCTTGTACGAGGAGTGATTCAGCAACAGAAATATACCTTTTTCAGGATGATTTCCGAATAGGTAGATTCCGACCAGATCGGCGTCTCAGACGCGATCAGTTCTCAGCGAATCGGATACTGGCCGAACTCTTCGACGGCATCCACCATGGTCAGAACATTTTCGGGCGGCACATCGTTCATTATCGTGTGCACGGCACCGACCATGAATCCGCCACCCGGACCGAGGGCCTCGATCACGCGGCGCACCTCCGCGCGGACATCGTCAACGGTTCCGCAGGGTAGGGTTTTGCGCGTATCAATGCCGCCACAAAACACAATATTTGGCCCATGACGCTTCTTAAGTGAGTGCAGGTCGGACATGGTTCCGGCGGATGTCTGAATCGGATTAAGAATGTCGACGCCGATTTCGACGAAATCATCGATCAGCGGAGCAATGTCGCCATCCGAGTGAAAAAGCACCTTGGCGTTGGTTCTTGATTTGATGAAGCTGATGAAGTCCGCATGAATGGGTTTGAGTATCTTGCGATACATGCGGGGGGAGATCAGCAGGCTTTCCTCGGTGCCTAGATCATCGCCGATTTTGATGATATCGACATTGTCACCGAGTTCGTCGAGAAATGGCCCCATCAGCTGTTTGCAGTAATGGGCAATCTTTTGCAGCAGGGCTGTAGCGAAATCGGGTTCCAGCGACATGTTTACGAGGAACGTTTCGAGTCCCTGCATCGCGTGGGCTCGCTCGAATGGAAAGAGCAACCAGGGGGTAGCGAGGATTGCGTACTGGTTTTCTTCGGCGAGTCTCCTTGCTTGCTCGCGGACGTGCGCAATGCGGCTGGGATCGAGCATGTCGGGCCAGCCCGCATAAGACTCGATGTCGTCCAGCGAGTTGGCACTCTGCATAGGATGGACGTTTGGAAACCACTCGCCCGGTTTTATCTCAGACTGCCCGGTGCCCCAGGAGTCAATGTAGTCGCTGTGCGGATCACGGGTGCGATTTCGCTCTCTGACAGCCCCCGGCTCAAGGTCCAGGACACCGCGAACATCGCTGTGCAGGCGCTGCATCGTTTCTTCATCGATCAGGGCTGTGCCCAGTTCCGGGCAGTCATATAGGTAGTCATCTGGCGCATCGATGCCCGCGATCTTCTTTATGCCCTGGTACGGTTGCATCTTGATTCCGGTCGCATTGCTGACCCCCAAGACAATGGGCACACGATCGGGCTGCTCGTGATGGAGCACCGACAGTACTCGTTCCCGGGATGACAGCGGCATCAAGGATCTCGCTGGACTCTATAGCAGGGGGCCACGACAGGGTATGCATGCAGCGTGGTTCAACCTATTCGCATATCTACGCATGTCTGCACAGAGGGTGCGTAGTGTCAGGTCGACATTGAGCGGCTACAATGCCTGACTTGTGTGAATTCGCAGCTGATCACTAATGCCGGACAACAATAACAACAACTGGGCCTCGGCCAGATCCCTGGTGCAGCATGCGAGGCCCGTTCGAGTCCCTGAGGCAGCACTGCGATTCACCCACACATTCGGTCTTGGTGGCATGGCACTGGTGCTTTTCCTGGTTCTGCTGGGAACCGGGCTGCTCATGATATTCGTGTACGAACCGACTCCGGAAGGCGCTTACAAATCCATCCTGCACATGCAGGACGAGACGCTTTTCGGACGCCTGATCCGGGGAGCACACCACTGGGGCGCCAACCTGCTGATTGCCGTGACCGTATTGCACCTGTTTCGAGTCTTCCTCACCGGGGGGTTCCAAGGTGTGCGGCGATCCAATTGGTTTATCGGTCTCGGGATGATGGTTCTGATCCTGGTCTCGGGTTTCACCGGCTACCTGTTGCCATGGGACCAGGTTTCCTACTGGGCAATAACGGTCTGCACCGAAATGCTGGCTTATGTGCCGGTGGTTGGGCAAGGGCTGCAGCGCCTTGTCGTGGGTGGTACGGAAATCGGCGCCGCAACGATACTGAATTTTTACGCTTTGCATACGGTTGTCGTACCCCTGTTATTGATCATGTTGATGACGTGGCATTTTTGGCGCGTTCGCCTGGCCGGCGGTGTGATCGTTCCTTCGGACCGGGAAGACGCGGTGGCTCGGGGTGGCTACGTGCCTTACAGGCCTAACCTTATCGAGAGAGAAAAGGCCGTCGCCCTGGTCCTCGTCGCCTTTGTCGTTGTTATCGCTATTATGTTCGGCGCTCCGTTGGACCTGCCGGCAAACCCCGGTACGAGCCCGAATCCGGTCAAAGCCCCCTGGTATTTCATCGGTTTGCAGGAGTTGCTGCTGCATGTCCATCCTCTGTTTGCCGTTCTCGTCATTCCATCGACTTTGAGTCTTGCGCTGATTGGGGTTGCTTACCTGCCCTGTGATGGCAGTTCGACAGGGCGGTGGTTCTTATCGGCGAAAGGGCGCCGCATGTCGGCACTGGCCGCGGCGACAGCAGTGGTTTTTACGACAGCCTGGATTCTCGTGGATGAGTGGGTTGTCGATCCAGGTGGCTGGATGCCCGGGTCCGCGCCTGTTATCAGCGATGGTCTGCTACCCTTCGCAGTTCTGCTTGCTGGAGTAACTGCGTTTTACATGTCCCTCAAGAAATATTTTTCGGCAACGGTCGGCGAAACAGTGCAAGCGATGTTTGTCTTGTTCGCCGTCAGTTTCACGGTTCTTACAGTGACTGGCGTCTGGTTTCGTGGCGCCGGTATGGTGTTGATGTGGCCATGGCAGATATAGACAAACCACGGCGCAGTTTCCTGACCCGGCTGGCGACGCTGTTCGGTGGCCTCGCCTTGCTGGAAGCGGGCTGGATTGCCACGTCTTTTCTCGGGGGGCGTCGCAAGGCGACTGCGGCGCCGGACAAAAGCGCTGAGCAGATTGCCGGACCGGTTGAGCGTTTTGAACCCGGCAGTGTGACAGCCTTTGGTGATGGACATTTCTATCTTGCAAGACTCGATGACGGAGGATTCCTGGCTCTGCATCGCAAGTGCACTCACCTTGGCTGCGCCGTACCCTGGAATGTCGATGAACAGAGATTTGCCTGCCCCTGTCACGGCTCCGCATTTGACATTCGCGGCGATGTCCTGAGTTCGCCGGCTACACGGGCTCTCGACCAGTTTGCGGTGCGGATCGATAACGGGATTGTGAAAGTCGACACGTCCAGGCCAATTCGTCGCGCAGTGTTTGAAGCCGACCAGGTAACGCGGGCTTGAGTTTCCGATGAAAGACGATGGCATGCGCAACTGGCGGCGGGCGGCCGTGGTCGCCTTGGGCATCATTGTCGTCTCCGTGCCTCTCTATGTGGCCAGGGAATCGCAACGTGACGTTGCTGAAAGCCCGGCAGTGGAGACGGTGGCCGGTTTCGTCGGGCGAGAAAAGTGCATCGATTGTCACGAGGGTGCCTATGAGTTGTGGGTGGGCTCGGATCACGACAATGCGATGGATATCGCGAACGAGCAGACAGTTCTTGGTGACTTCAACGATGCTGAACTGGAGCACGATGGGATAACGTCCCGCTTCTACAGGAAGGACGATGGCTATTTCGTGTTTACCGAAGGGGCTGGCGGGGAAATGGCCGAGTTCGAGGTGCTGTACACATTCGGTATCGAGCCGCTACAGCAGTACCTGGTTGCGTTTCCTGGAGGACGATTACAGGCTCTGAGCGTAGCGTGGGACACGGAAGATAATCGGTGGTTCGATCTCTACCCGGATTCAACGTTTTCGCCTGACGACTGGCTCCATTGGACGCGGAACGGGCAGAACTGGAATGGCATGTGCGCTGAGTGCCACTCAACGAATCTCAAGAAGAACTTCAATGCGGCAACGAGTTCTTTCGATACGACCTGGTCGGAAATCGACGTCAGTTGCGAGGCATGCCACGGACCGGCCTCATTGCATTTGGCGTGGGCGGAAGTTGACCCGGCGGCGCGTCCGGAAATCGAGGCCTATGGTCTCGTCGTCAACACGGCTGGCCTCGACAGTCGCCAACAGGTTGACCTGTGTGCGCCATGCCACTCTCGTCGCAGCGAATTCGGCGATTACGATCATACGCAGACCCATTTTCTGGACGCGCACCTGCCCTCATTGCTGGCCGAGGGCATCTACCACGTGGACGGACAGATTCTCGAAGAAGACTATGTCTGGGGTTCGTTTGTGCAGAGCAAGATGTATCAGAGCGGGGTTTGGTGCAGTGATTGCCACGATGCCCATAGCCTGGCCTTGCATAAGGAGGGCAACGAGCTCTGCCTGCAATGCCATCAGGCAGCCACGTACGATGCCTACGAACACCATTTTCACCAGAAAACCGTCGAGGGGCAGCCCAGCGATGGTGCCTTGTGCGTCAAATGCCACATGCCTGAGCAGCCTTTCATGGTGATCGATGATCGTGCCGACCACAGTATTCGTGTCCCCAGGCCGGACCTGACACAGCAGTTGGGTGTCCCAAACGCCTGTGGTCAAAGTGGTTGCCACGATGATCAAACCGTGGAGTGGTCAGTCGATGCGTTCACGCAATGGTACGGAGCAACCCGCCGGCCACATTTTGGAACCGTCCTCGCTGCGGCACGATCGGGAGATTCCAATGCAGTCGGAGGACTGATTGCGCTGGCGGATGACCCACTTTACCCGGCAATTGTGCGCGCAACTGCGCTGCATGCACTCCAGGCTTTCCCGGGCCCACAGACCGCCGGGGTCGTGCAACGGGCGCTTGCTGACGATGAGCCATTGCTGCGCGTTACGGCTGTCGAGGTTGTCGCAGCAGATGGTCCCGAGCAGATGGTTGAGTTGTTAGTACCGCTGCTGTTCGATCCCGTTCGTGTCATTCGGTTGAGGACAGCAGCAAGGCTCAATGCCGTTGGCAGGGAATACTTCACGCATGATCAACGGCAAGCGCTTACGAAGGAACTGGACGATTTCATAGAAACCATGAAGGCTTCACTGGACTTTGCTGCGTCTGGCCTGACGTTGGGTAACCTATACGAAGAACAGCGCGACGCGACCCAGGCTGAACGTTTTTACAGGACGGCACTGGAGGTCGACGATCTTTTCTTCCCCGCCAAGGCGAATCTTGCGATTCTTCTCAGCCAGCAGGGCCGATTCGATGAGTCCGAGCAGTTGTTGCGCGAGGTTCTGGAGGCCTACCCCGATCAATACGATTCCGCGTACTCGCTAGCCTTGCTGCTGGTAGGCGAGGGGCGAAGCGACGAAGCCCTGCCATACCTGGCAAGGGCGGCGGGTGGTCTGCCGCAGCGCGCCAGGGTGCATTACAACTACGGCTTGCTTCTGGCGCAGTTGAATAATCCGCAAGAAGCAGAGTCGGCGCTGATCACGGCCCGCGATCTGGAGCCGCAGAATATCGATTACCTGTTTGCGCTAGTCGATTTCTATTTCAAGCGAGGGCAACTCGATGCCGCTTTGGAGCATGCCCAGCGCATTATCAGCGCGCATCCGCAGAACCCGCTCGGGTATGAGCTGAAGGCAAGAATTGAAGCGAGTCGGCAATAGCAACAGCCGCGATCACCGCTCGAAATCGATTCGAAAATGATGGTCATCCGGCCATTGCGCCCGTGGCCGGGATTACCGTATAATCCCGGCCGCGCACCAGTGGGGCTGAAGTATTTGGACCCATCGCTACCAGGACCCTGGTAGATAACGGCCCCGCTCAGGGGTTTTTTGTTGCCCGCGGGCAGCGACAGAGCGCGCAGTAGGAATGGGCCATTGGCCCATTTTTTGTTTATGTAACAAATGGTTAGACGATGACAGGCGACGAATTGGCCAAACTGCTTGAGCCTACGGTCGAGAGACTGGGCTACGAACTGGTCGATCTCGAAGTCAGGCTGGGCGGCAAAGGCGGTCTGGTTCGGGTGTTCATCGACAAGTCGGAAGGGATTGACCTCGAGGATTGCGAGACAGTCAGTCGGGCGGTCAGCGCGCTTCTCGATGTCGAGGATCCGGTGCCAGGCAACTACAACCTTGAGGTTTCGTCACCTGGGCTGGACAGGAAGTTGACGAAAGTTGAGCATTTTCAGAGGTTTGCAGGCGAAACTGTGAAAGTGCAAATGCGTCTCCCGATTGAGGGTCGTAGACGATTCCGCGGCACGCTGGTGTCGTCGGATGACGAGAATATTGTGGTCGATGTGGATGGAGAGTCACACAGCTTGCCGCTGAAGATGATCGATACCGCAAGACTGGTGCCCGCCGTGGAGTAGTCCCGCGGGGATTTTGGAGTTTTGACGAAATGAGTAAAGAGATCTTGATGGTCGTTGACGCAGTCTCGAATGAGAAGGGCGTCGAGAAAGACATCATATTCGAGGCTATCGAAGCCGCACTGGCGTCTGCTACTCGCAGAAAGCATGGCGAGGACATTGACGTGCGCGTGTCGATTAACCGCGAGACGGGCAACTATGACACCTGGCGCCGTTGGCTGGTATTCGAGGATGAGTCCACCGAGCTTGAAACACCCGATCGTGAGCTCCGAATGATCGACGCGGTCGACATTGATGAGAACGCAGAGCCCGGCGGTTACGTGGAAGTGCCGATGGAGTCCGTGGAATTTGGTCGTATTGCAGCGCAGACCGCCAAGCAGGTCATCGTGCAGAAAGTACGCGAGGCCGAGCGCGAGCAGGTTGTTGAGGAATACAAAGATCGGGTAGGCGAAATGCTGTCGGGCCTGGTAAAGCGTGTCGACCGGAATGGCGTGTACATTGACCTGGGCGGCAATGCCGAAGGGTTTGTGGCGCGTGATCAGATGGTCCCGCGCGAGCCGGTCCGGCCACAGGACCGTATCAAGGCACTGCTGATAGAGGTCCGTTCGGAGCCTCGCGGTCCGCAGTTGTTCATGACGCGGACCTCACCACAGTTCCTCGTTGAACTGTTCAAGATTGAAGTGCCCGAAGTGGGCCAGGGCCTCATTGATATCCTGGGCGCAGCCCGTGATCCGGGCCTGCGCGCCAAGATTGCCGTCCGGAGTAACGACAGTCGCATTGATGCGGTCGGTGCATGTGTCGGTATGCGCGGGTCGCGCGTTCAGGCCGTGTCGAACGAACTCGCTGGTGAGCGCGTCGACATCATCTTGTGGGATGACAACTCGGCGCAGTTCGTGGTTAACGCCATGTCACCTGCGGAGGTCGTCTCCATTGTTGTCGATGAAGACAAGCACAGCATGGACATTGCTGTCGATGAGGACAAGTTGTCTCAAGCCATTGGCCGTGGCGGCCAGAACATCCGCCTCGCAAGCGAGCTGACAGGTTGGGAACTCAATGTCATGACGGCGGCTGATGCCGACGAGAAGAGCGAGACTGAAATGCGTAGTCTCATCGAGCTGTTCTCCAAGCAACTCGATGTAGACGAAGAGGTTGCGCTGATCCTGGTGCAGGAAGGCTTCTCGACGATCGAGGAAGTTGCCTATGTTCCTACATCGGAGCTGGTCGCGATCGAGGAATTTGACGAGGATATCGTCGAAGAACTGCGCAGCCGCGCGCGTGATGTGCTGCTGACACAGGCAATCGTTCAGGAAGAAAAGATCGATGAAGTTGAGCCTGCCGAGGACCTTCTGAGTCTCGAAGGTATGGACAAGGGGCTTGCGTATACGCTGGCAAGCAAGGGTGTCGTCACACGCGAGGATCTCGCGGAGCTGGCGACCGATGATCTTCTTGAAATCAGTGAAATGAAAGAAGAAGAAGCGGCAGCGCTGATCATGAAAGCGCGCGCACACTGGTTCGAGGAAGAGCAGCAGGCGTAATAGCCGGGAATGCGGAGTTAATGTATGGCTGAAGTGACAGTTGAACAATTTGCTGAAGTACTGAAGGTGCCGGTTGAGAAGCTGCTGACGCAGCTCGATGAAGCGGGCATCAAGGTCAGTGGTTCTGATGCAAAGATCAGCGATGAAGCTAAGCTCGAACTGTTGACGCACTTGCGCCGAAGTCACGGTCAGGATGACACACCGGCGACGGCCGCCGCGCCACGACGTATAACGCTCAAGCGCAAGTCGCAGTCGGAGCTGAAACTGTCTGGTGCGCAGGGACGCTCGCGCACAGTAAATGTCGAGGTACGCCGCAAGCGAACGTACATTAAGCGGGATGTCCTCGAGAAACAGGCACAGGAAGAGCAGGAAGCGCTTGATGCAGAGCGCCGTGCCGAAGAGGAGCGCGTCGCGGCTGAAGCTCGTGCGCTGGAGCGTGCCAAGGAAGAGCAGGAAGCTGCCGTAAGGGCCAAGGAAGAAGCTCTTGAGAAAGAAGAGCAGGCTCGCAAAGATGCCGAAGAAGACGCTCGCAAAGCGGCTGAGAAAGCTGCTGCTGACGCGGCTGAAGAAAAAACTCGGCTGGAGAAGGCCGAGGCCGACGCGCGCGCGCGTCGCACCAAGGAAAAGGAAAAGGCGAAGCCGAAAGCGAAGCGCGCAGAAACGCGCTACGGGCGCAAGGAACTGCATGTTGCCGGCGACAAGAGTGGTCGCCGCAAGCGCAAGACGCCCGTCCGCCGGCGGCAGGTATCAATGGGTGGTGATTCCAAACATGGATTCGAGCGCCCGACCGAGCCGGTTGTGCACGAAGTCGAGGTTCCGGAGAGTATTTCGGTCGCCGACCTCGCCAAGCGCCTGGCAATCAAAGGCAACGAAGTCGTCAAGGTCCTGTTCAACATGGGTGCCATGGTGACGATCAACCAGGTGATCGATCAGGATACTGCGACGCTTGTGGTTGAGGAGCTGGGACACATCGCCAAGCCGGTTGAATCCACGGAGATGGATGAGCAACTTCTGGCTGATGAGCAGCAGGAAGGCGGCGAAGAAGTTTCACGCGCGCCTGTGGTCACGATCATGGGGCATGTCGACCACGGCAAGACCTCTTTGCTTGACTACATCAGGCACACCAAGGTTGCCGCGGGTGAGGCCGGTGGTATTACGCAGCATATCGGCGCGTACTCTGTTAAGACCGACAAGGGCACGGTGACGTTTCTGGATACGCCGGGCCACGCCGCCTTTACTGCCATGCGCGCTCGCGGGGCACAGGCTACGGATATCGTCGTTCTTGTTGTTGCTGCTGATGATGGCGTGATGCCGCAGACGATTGAGGCTATTCAGCACTCGAAAGCTGCCGGCGTGCCGCTGGTTGTCGCAATTAACAAGATCGATCGTGAGAATGCAGATCCGGAGCGTGTCAAGAACGAGCTGTCGCAGCATGAGGTCATTCCCGAGGAATGGGGCGGCGAGCAGCAGTTTGTCAACGTCTCGGCACATACGGGCGAAGGGATCGATGCATTACTGGACTCGCTTCTTCTGCAGGCAGAGGTCATGGACCTCAAGGCCGTAGCCGAAGGACCGGCCAAGGGACTCGTCATCGAATCCAGCCTCGAAAAAGGTCGTGGCGCCGTTGCGACGCTGCTGGTTCAGTCCGGTACCCTGAAGCAGGGTGACATGATTATCGCGGGCGAGGAATACGGCCGCATTCGTAACATGTTCAATGAGACCGGCGCCTCGATTGACGAAGCGGGTCCCTCACAGCCGGCTGTTGTGCTTGGGTTGTCCAAGACGCCGAGCGCAGGGGACGACTTCATGGTCGTCAAGAACGAGCGCAAGGCGCGCGAAGTCGCAGAATTCCGGCAAGCCAAGACGCGCGAGACGAAGCTCGCACAGCAACAGGCGTCGAAGCTCGATGACATGTTCACGCAGATGAAGGAAGGCCAGCTTTCGACGGTGCCGATCATCATCAAGTCCGACGTGCACGGTAGTGCCGAGGCGTTGCGTGACTCATTGACCAAGCTGTCGAACGACGAAGTCAAGGTCAAGGTTCTTGGCTCAAGCGTAGGCGGAATCACGGAGACCGACGTCAACCTGGCGGCGGCCTCGGATGCATTCATCATCGGCTTCAATGTCCGTGCCGATGCGTCGGCGCGTACGGCGATCAAGGAGTCCGGAGTCGACGTTCGCTACTACAGCATTATTTACGAAGCCATTGATGACGTGAAGCACGCCATAAGTGGCTTGCTGGCGCCGGAAATTCGTGAAAACCATGTCGGTCTTGCGGAGGTCAAGGAAGTGTTCAGCTCGCCGAAGTTCGGAGATATTGCGGGTTGCATCGTCAGCGAAGGCTACGTGAAGCGATCCAATCCGATTCGTGTCCTGCGCGACAATGTCGTGATTTATGAAGGTGAACTCGAATCGCTGCGACGCTTCAAGGATGACGTGAATGAGGTTCGCTCAGGTACTGAGTGCGGTATTGGCGTGAAGAACTACAGTGACGTCAAAGTCGGCGACCAGATCGAGTGTTTCGAACGCATTGAGGTCGCACGGACGCTCGATTGAGTGTCGCGGTGAAAAACAATGCCACGTGAGTTTTCGAGAAGTCAGCGCCTTGGTCACCAGGTGCAGAGAACACTGAGCGAGTTGCTGCAGTTTGAGACAAAGGATCCGCGACTCGAAGGTGTGTCGCTGACATCTGTGGAATTGTCACGGGATCTCAGTGTGGCACGCGTGTATTTCAGCCTTCTGGATCCCAACGGGGACCCGGCTCCGGCACAACAGGGGCTCGAGAAGGCCGCGGGATTTTTGCGGGCCAAACTGGGACAGGCAATCAAGGTCAGACATGTGCCGGAGCTTCGCTTCAAGCATGACGATAGTGCGGCCGAAGGGCAGCGCATGAGTGACCTGATCGAGGGCGCACTGAAGTCCGACGCAGCGGAGTGACCACGATGGCACGTGGTAAAAGGAGCCGGTACGACGCGGTTGATGGCCTGTTGTTGCTGAACAAGCCGCCAGGTATGACGTCGAACCGTGCGTTGCAAACGGTTCGCCGGCTGCTCAACGCAAAAAAAGCCGGGCACACGGGCAGTCTGGACCCGTCGGCAACGGGCATGTTGCCGTTGTGTTTCGGTGAAGCGACAAAAGTTTGTGCGTTTCTTCTGGACGCTGACAAGACGTATCGCGTGACAGCAAAGCTGGGCACGGCGACCGATACGGGCGATGCAGATGGCAGTGAGACGATAGCGACGGCCGAGGTGCCAGACCTGTCGTTTGAAGAATGGAATGATGTCTTGCAGGCATTCCTCGGTGAGTCCATGCAAGTACCGCCGATGTATTCGGCGCTGAAGAAAGATGGCAAGCGGCTCTATGAGCTCGCGCGCCAGGGCGAGATCGTCGAGCGTGAGCCGCGGAAGATTCGGATCGACGAGATCCGATTACTGGAGGCCGCCGGGAGCAGACTGGTCTTTCGGGTGTCTTGCTCGAAAGGTACATACGTCAGGACGCTCGTTGAGGATGTCGCGAAAAAGGCGGGTACGGTTGCCCACACGGTCAGGCTCCACCGAGAGTCGGTCGGGGACTTCCGGGCGGAGGATATGATCGATCTGGCCTTGGTGGAGGCCAGGATTGGCGATGATCGAGATGGCTTCCGGGACAGCTTACTGGGGCCGGACGTGGCTCTGACACGCTTTCCGGCGATTGAGCTGGAAGTGCCGGAGGGCGAGAGGTTCAGCGGCGGCCAGGCCGTTCAGGTGGTCGCAGACAGTACGACAGGGCTTGCCAGGGTATACGAGGCAGGCGGCAGGTTTTTGGGCGTGGGCGAGTTCTCCGGCGACGGTTGGCTCGCACCGCGCAGGGTGTTTCTGACACAGGAAAAATCCCCCTAATTAACTGATTTTGGGGTGTTAATGGGCTCTCCTAGGCGCTAGAATACCGCGCTCGAAAGAAGGGCTAAAGATAGAGAAATTGGAGTAATCAAGAAATGTCACTTTCCAGTGAAGCAAAGCAGGGCGTTATCGCCGAACACGCACGTGGCGAAGCCGATACCGGCTCCCCGGAAGTTCAGGTTGCACTGCTGTCAAAGAGAATTGCAGAACTCACCGAGCACTTCGGTGAGCACAAGAAAGATCACCATAGCCGTCAGGGCCTGCTGAAGATGGTCAACAAGCGTCGTAAGCTGCTTGACTACCTGAAGTCCAAGGACCAGGACCGCTACCGCGAGCTGATCACGAAGCTCGGTCTGCGCCGCTAATCAGCGAGCGAATCCAACAGGCAGTTCATTACCGACGTGTCGTCCCCGTAAAGGGCACGCCGTCGGTTGCTGTTGCCTGACACATCAATCAGAGAATTAATTGTGAAATCGACAAGAAAGAGTTTCCAATTCGGGGAACATGCAGTAACTATTGATACGGGCGCAATCGCGCGCCAGGCAGACGGTGCAGTCATCGTCGATATGGCCGAAACGCAGGTCCTGGTAACGGCTGTTGGCAGAAAGACCGCCGATCCTGGCCGTGACTTCTTCCCGCTGACCGTTAACTACCAGGAAAAGACCTACGCTGCCGGCAAGATCCCGGGTGGGTTCTTCAAGCGCGAAGGTCGTCCAGGCGAGAAAGAAGTTCTCACCTGCCGCCTCATCGATCGTCCTTGTCGCCCGCTGTTTCCAAAGGGATTCAAGAACGAAGTGCAGATCATCGCTACGGTGATTTCATTGAATCCGGACGTAGATCCGGATATTCCGGCCCTCATCGGCGCGTCTGCCGCGTTGGCTATTTCGGGTATGCCGTTCGCCGGTCCGATTGGCGCCGCCAAGGTTGGCTACAAGGATGGCGAGTATGTGCTGAATCCCGGCCGTGCTGCAGTAGCAGAGGGTGACCTCGAACTCGTCGTCGCGGGTACCAAGGACGCTGTCCTGATGGTTGAGTCAGAGGCTAAAGGCCTTTCTGAAGAAGTCATGTTGGGCGCTGTCATGTTCGGTCATGAGCAGATGCAGGTCGCAATCGACGCCATCAATGAGTTGGCGGCTGACGTCGGCAAGCCCGCCTGGGACTGGACTGCGCCGGAAGAGGACGCAGACCTCGCAGCAGCAGTCGCTGCCGCCGCGACCAGCGGTCTTTCCGACGCTTACCAGATCACCGACAAACAGGATCGTCAGGCCGCCGTTGGCGCTGCCAAGGACGCTGCCGTTGAAGCGCTTGCCAGTGGTGAAGACGCCAGGTGGTCTTCTGAAGATGTTAAGGGCGAGCTGTACAAGCTTGAGAAGAACATCGTGCGCCAGCGCGTCATCAAGGGCGAGCCCCGTATCGATGGACGCGACCGCAGCACAGTACGTCCGATCGACGTCGAAGTCGGCGTATTGCCTCGCGCACATGGATCTGCTGTTTTCACGCGCGGTGAGACTCAGGCCATCGTCGTTGCGACGTTGGGCACGGGCCGCGATGCCCAGATCATCGATGCGATCGAAGGTGAGCGTAAAGAGCCGTTCATGCTGCATTACAACTTCCCTCCGTTCTGTGTGGGCGAGACTGGCTTTGTCGGTTCTCCCAAGCGCCGGGAAATCGGTCACGGCAAACTCGCGCGTCGTGGCATCGAAGCTGTCATGCCCAACATGGATGAGTTTGGCTATGTTATTCGCGTTGTATCCGAGATCACGGAGTCCAACGGTTCCAGCTCAATGGCATCGGTCTGTGGCACGAGCCTCGCGCTCATGGATGCAGGCGTACCGCTGAAGGCGCCGGTTGCCGGTGTTGCAATGGGGCTGGTCAAGGAAGGCGATGAGTTCGCTGTCCTGACGGATATCCTCGGTGACGAAGATCACCTCGGCGACATGGACTTCAAGGTAGCGGGTACCGAAGATGGCATCACCGCACTGCAGATGGACATCAAGATCCAGGGCATTACCCGGGAAATCATGAGTAAGGCGCTGGATCAGGCCCGTGACGGTCGCCTGCACATCCTTGGCGAGATGAACAAAGTCCTCGGAGAGTCGCGCAGTGAAATGTCCGAGTGGGCACCGACGATCATGACCATCAAGATCGACCCCGACAAGATCCGCGACGTTATCGGCAAGGGCGGAGCAGTTATTCGCGCTATTACCGAAGAGACGGGTG
>Ga0316191_10000273_pt1 | contig 32195 bp, 25 predicted proteins | sample Eddworburr2cm_MG_FD_204928 | JGI IMG/M metagenome (GOLD analysis project Ga0316191, IMG submission 204928) | Coastal sediment microbial communities from Maine, United States - Eddy worm burrow 2 cm | ecosystem: Environmental > Aquatic > Marine > Coastal > Sediment | place: USA: Maine...
ACGTCATCGACTATCCCATCGCCTCCCAGGAGCTGGCCATTGCCCCACTGAAGGACTTTGCCGACTCAGGCCGAGCCCTGATCGGCACCCATCTGCACCCCTGGGTTTCACCGCCTCACGATGAAGAGGTCAATGCCAGAAACTCCTATCCTGGCAATTTGCCCCGCGAGCTGGAGGCGGAGAAGTTGCGCCTGCTCACCACGAAGATCATTGACTCTTTCGGCACACAACCCGTTACCTACCTGGCAGGTCGCTACGGTTTCGGTCCCAATACCGGAGGTATTCTTGAAAAACTCGGATATGAAGTGGACATCAGTCCCGCGGTCCCCATCAACTTCTCCGCAGATGGTGGACCGGACTACTCGGAATACACCAACCACCCCTACTGGTTTGGAAAGGAAAGGAAACTGCTGGGCTTACCCGGCACCGGCGGCTACGTTGGTGTACTCCGCAAGGGCGGCACGCCGCTCTACAACCGCCTGACCCATCCCTGGCTTCGCCGCACAAAACTTTCAGGCATCATCGCGAGGCTTCGCCTGATGGAACGCATCCGCTTGTCACCGGAGGATTACAGCGAACCGGAGATGCGGCGCCTGACCGCTGCCCTGATCAAGGAGGGCGTTCGCATCTTCGTGTTCAGCTTCCATTCCCCATCCATCCAGCCTGGCGGCACGCCCTATGTGCAAAGCCAGGCGGAGCTCAGGCTTTTCCTGGACAAGTGTCGTCGTTACTTCGACTATTTCCTCAATACGCTGGGTGGAGACACCATGACGCCAGTGAAGATCAAACACTTTCTAAATGGGAAAAACTCTGCTACCGACCAATGATCGACAAAAATTTATCGCCTGGGAAACACGCCTATTCCTGTGTTCGAACAATTGTTGTTCAACATCTACTTCAGAGTGGTTAAGTACTGAACAACCTTCTTCCGCTCATCGGCGTCCGCTATGCCCTGGAACTGCATCCGGGTTCCGGGGGCAAAGGCCTGGGGATTCTCGAGGAAGCGGTCGAGTTTCTCGCTCGACCAGGTTCCCGAGAGATTCTTTAATGCGTCGGAGTAATTGTACCCCGGTGCAGCGGCGATGGTGTTCCCGGCCACGCCGAGAAGATCCGGTCCGATGCCCGGAACCTTGCTGTCGCGTGGGTGCCCGCCTCCGGTCTTTATGTTGTGGCAAGCTGCACACTGGACATACAGAACCTGACCGCGTATGTCATCCCCGTGGGCGTCTGCCTCGCTCAGCGGTTCGAGAATCGCGATCGACCCGCCATCCAGCCACAGCACGATGCGCCCCTGCTGGTCCTCCATTAGATCGCGTATCCTGCCGCTCTGCCTCACCACCTGAACCGGCTCGGCATAGATCACACGCCCCTCGCGCACGCGCAAACGCCAGAGAGACTGCTTGTAGGAGGCCACGAGTAGATCCCCCTTCCACAGCGGGAACAGATCAGCTTCGACGCCGGTCACATTGGAGACCGCGATCGAAGGCACCCATGAAAAGATAGGGCGCTGGTAACCCGCGTGCTGCCCCTGGCTGCTGCTTAGCGGCCACAGCTTTTCTCCGTATTCGGTCCCGTAGGTCACCATCGGCCAGCCGTAGTTGGCATCTCTCAGTATCAGGTTGAGTTCATCTCCACCCCGCGGCCCGTGCTCGGTCTCCCAGATGCTGCCGTCCGGTGCAGCATAGAGTCCCTGTGGATTCCTGTGTCCGCGGCTGTAGATCTCGGACGCACCGGTGTCCGGATCGATCAGAACCATTTTCCCATAGGCGACACCGTCCTCCTGGGCCAGTATTTCCTCCCGGTTCCAGCCGTCCACCTGATAGTCGCCCACCGAAAAAAGCAGCTTGCCGTCGTCGAGCATGACCATGCGACCGCCGGAATCGGCGCCCTTGAAGAGGTCCCCACGGCGCCCCTTGGTGACAGGCAGGCAGGGCTCCGAATCGTAGACCGTCTGCCACTCGTCAACGTCATCGCCCGCTAGAAAGGCTGCACGGTCTCCCTCGAGTCGGGAGATCCTCAGCACTGAACAGTGCTGCTCCGAATTCCAGTGATGGTGGGCCGCAAACAGGCGGAATCCGCCATCCTTGTTTTCATCGACCAGAATATCGGTCACCCGGTACAGCCAGACATCATTATCGCCGTTATCCGCGCGGAACGTATCCGTATCAAGCGGTATACGGGTTTGAACATGCCTGGTTAGAAGTTCATTGCTGCTGTCAGGGACGAGGCTGAAGAGATCACCCCCCCCCGTGGCTAGCAGATAGCCGTCGCCAAAGGTTGAAATTCCGCCACCGCTCGTCGTCGGGGGACCGCAGCGCTGTTCTGATTCCGGACAACGGTCTATATAGTCCCGGTAGATCGTGGCCCTCACGTCGTAGAATTCGGTGTGGATCAGGTGCTGCTGCTTATGCGGACCGAGCTGACCGCCCGACAGCCGCTCGACGATATCGTCGGCCATGAACTGGGACACCAGCAGTACCAGTGCACCGGCAACGAGGACGGGTTTTTGCAGCACTGAGGCGAAATCGAATGAAAACAGAATGAACAAGGCAGCGAAAACAAAGGTGGCCAGCAATATCGGGCGGGAGAAGTAGGAGCCGGTCAGCAGCAGCAGGAAAAAATAGATGCCGAAGACTGCCAATACCACCAGTATCAGGTCTCGCAGCAATATCGCCTGCCCCCGGCGTGACAGCCAGCCCAGGATCAGCACGCAAGTGAGATAGGAGATTCCGATGCCGACCAGAAACCTGAGCTCGGTGTCGGCAAGCGACCAGGCGGGCTTGCCCAGGAGCAGCAGACCGGGAAGCAGGACGAGTGCCAGGACTGCAATGCTGTGCCATGCCAGCCAGAAAGTGATACCGGGCTTTCTCGTCAGTTTCATCTTCTCTCCCCCTTGCTTCTCCCGGGCTAGCGGCCCGGTTTTCTTTGGTTTATGTTTTCAACTCGTCCACAGAGCCGACACCCATCCATGCCTTCTGGTTTTCGCTGTACTTCTTGTCCATGATCCGGTCCTGGCGGCCAAGCAGGAATCCGGCCATGCCGACCAGGCGCACGAACTCCATGACCGACACAACGTACCATTTCATGCCCGCCCGGTCGCTTTTCTGCGCCGCCCGTTCTGCCTGCGGCAGGAGATTGTGCCGCAGATGCTGGCTGAGGGGGTACAGGGACAAAAGCATCAACCAGGGTGACACCAGGCCGAGTGCCAGCGGCGCCGCAATGGCGGCGTGGTATTTCATGTTGATGACATAGCCATGTGTACCTATTCCTGCCTGAGCATTACATCGGGCGAAATTAAAGCGCTGTTTGGCCAATGCACGCCATGTCGCACGCGGGCGCCAACGGACAATCGCATCTTTAGCAAATACGAAATGGCAGCCAAGCTGGCGCAGACGGATATTAAATAATGTATCTTCGGCAACAAACAACCATTCCGGGTAACCTTTCGCAATTTCCCAGGCAGGTTTCTTGAAGGCTAATGATCTGCTTGACGGGTAATAACGCGCTGCTTCCGTTTCATCTCTGTCGGGTGGAAAGGTCGCGAGGGTCACCGCCTCCTCGAAGGCCGAGTGGCATATGAAACGAAAGTTTCCGGCGACCACATCCGGTTGTGGGTCCTTGTCAAAGCATTCCAGGATATTTTTCAGCCATGTTTCAGTCACTATGCAGCCAGCATCGGTCACGGCAATGATACTGTTGCTGGCCCGGCCGATACCGAGGTTGCGCCCTTGGGCAATATTGCAATCCCGCGAGATCAATACTATCTCATCACGCTTCGAATATCCTTCCAGTATTTCCCGGGTACCGTCGCTACTGGCGCCGTCGACAATGATGATCTCCGCCGGTTTGACACTCTGTTCGAGTAGCGAATCGACAAAGGCCACGATGCTGTCCTTCTCATTGCGGACGGTGGCAACGATGGAAGCCGGCACCGGTACCATGAGCGTCAATGGTCCGCTGGATGCGCGAGGAAATACCAGCAGCCCCGCTGCGACAGGAACGCCTGCTTGCTCAGCGGCGGTTTTCCCGACAACCAGTCCGGAAACAGGGACAGGCTGAGTCCGCATTGAGTAACCAGCATGTCATAGATGTCCTCCGATGAAACCCCGAACATAAGGCTGGAGGACTCGCCGTGTTCGAGAACGACGTACGGCCGGCTTCTTCTGATCGTCTCCAGACCGCCGGCAATGACCGGGCCTTCGGCACCTTCCACATCGATCTTGATATAATCTATCTTGACATCCTGCGGTACCACGTCGTCGAGGCGCTCGGTCCGTACCGTGATCTTCTCCCTCGGCAGTTCGCCATGGATGGAATCGCGGCTGTTCAGCCCGCTCAGCGCCGGCTTGTCCGGAAGAATATAGAAACTGGTCTCTCCCGACTTGTCGCTGAGGGCGTAGTTGAAGATCCTGGCGGAATCGAAATCCCTGCACAGCTGTTCGTAGAGGGCGGGTATCGGCTCGAAGGCATAGTGCGTACCCTGCGGCGCGCAGCGCAGGTATTCGGTCAGAAACTGGCCCTTGTGGCAGCCGATATCGACACAGCAGGAGGTGGGTTTCAGCACCCGGCGCATGACCTCGAATGCCTGGCGGTCGTATATTTCGTCTTTCACCAGGTCAAAAGGCATCCTGAGTCCGCGTGAACGTTTTACCAGCCATCGGGCATACGGCTCGACCCTGCTGTCCTTTACCATTGACTTGATCATTGATTTCATAGGGACTCTCGCGCTGCAAATCGATCTTGTTATTGTAATGATTTCTGCCCGGCGCTGTGGGCTCGGAGCAGTTTATAAGTTGGTCTTATATAGAATTTTATTATATTAAAAGCCCCACCATAGCGCCAGATATCACTCTTCCTTCCGCTTCTCTGCGCCAGCCCCCTAACCCGGAATATTGCACCAACAAAAAATGGGGAAACCCTCTTTAGTTCGATATAACTCAATTGCTTAGGCTGACATCTAAGATGCTTTGCCCGTGACAGAATGTACGCAAGAATCGTTTGGATTTCCAGCCTGTAACCGGCGTGTTGTCGAGGCCAGCTTCCAAGGTAGTCATATCATTTCTGTAAGCAGTTAAAGAACTGCGTGCCTGGTCGAGGACTCCGGGCAGCAACACTTCAATGGCTCCTACGGTTTCCACCTTTGGCAGTTCTGTGAACAGGTGCGATGGTACGCATACGGCTCCAGGCCGTTTACTTTTGCGGTCTCGATCAGCGGTACAGATTGGCTCTGGCCTTCACGCCACAGACAGAAACCAGTGCGTTCCCAGTACGATATCCTGATCCTGTCCCGCCGGCATTGCCTGCGAGGAAAAAACCTTGCTCCACCATGATTGAAATGGCGGAGCATATGACGGATACGTTCAGGCCGATAGCGCGGGGGTTTATTTTTCACTTACGCTAACAGGTGATCCATGCTCGTTGAAAGTTTGATCAAGAACCGGCGAATATGGCGTCAAATAGGATCGAAGTCGGGAGATGACCTTTGGGTTATGTTTCACGTATTCGGTTATTCTACGCCGTTCGTCTGCCAAGTGGGTTCTGGTGTTTTTGCGCGTGAGACGAACACCGATAGACCGCATACCCAAGGGGGTACAGGAACGGCCCAGGATCTGTTGCAGCATTAGATCACCATATTTTGATTTGTAGTGTGCAGGCTCCCAGAACCACTGCAACAGTGTTCCCTTTTGAGATTTAGAAGGTAGCTGTTCTGTCGTGTACTCATTCAGCAGAGAAAAATCCCATAGCACGACGCCCTTCCTCTCCGCCAGTTGCTGTAGATAGTACTTCCACTGCTCGAACTCTTTCCATCTTCCCGATAGCTCGATTAGAGATAGATAGTCAACATGATAGGGGTTAATGAACAGAGTAACATTTGTGTTACGTTTCTTCATATAGTCAAGCATCCGGCTGACCGTTTCAAATTCGTAGGACCAGTTCTTTCCAGGGCCAAATATTGAACGTGTATGACGTGACAGACTTTGGGCGACATCCTGATTTTTCTGTAGAAAAAGGACCTCCTGGCCTTCCAGAGCGATGATGTCGAGGTAGTCGCGTGCCGGATTGAACCCGTCTTCCCGTCTGTGGGAGGCACGCTTGTTATTTTGAGAGAAAAATGTGTAGGCGCTATCCCGAATGGTGTCCAGGGAGAACAGGGTTAAGGCCATGTCCTTTAGTTTGGTCCAGGTCTGGTTCCTGTTGGGTTGCCCATAGGCGTTAACCGATAGCCGTTTTTCAAACTTTTCGCTCCTTTTGGGCCATTTAGTCCACTCCTCGTTGGCAGAATGGATGCCGAGAAAATCCATGAAGTCCAGGCCCCAGAAAACCTGTTTTCCACGGTACCGATTTCCTGCGGTCGAATGCTGAAACATTCTGGCCTGCATGAATACACTGGACCCGGGAAGTGCGATATTGAATATCGGCTTCTCCTCGTCTGCCCAACAGGCACTCTGTGGATCAAGCCCCATCTCTGGCCGAGAACTACCGCCTATGATGCCATGTGGAATAAGAACGCTGACCATATAGGGCTTGGCCTGGCGCACATGCTTTGCAGCAGCCGGTTTTATCGCGTTGAACCCCTCTATGCTGCGGCTGCCGAAGATACCATAGGGGTCTACCAAGTAGTTAAACAGGGCAACCGACAACAGGGCTGCCAGAGAGGAAGCCGAGGCCCAATAAACAAATTGCCGATGCCTGGGAGAAGGTGCGCTCATCAGAACTGAAAATAAAGGAACTCGGAGATGCTGGTGAGTGCCAGTATGCCCGTTGCGGCGATGATTCCGGTGACAATAGCCCATTTAACCGAAGGTTCCCACAATAGCAGGGAGGAAATCCATGACATTCCGCAGATCTGGTAGTGTTCGTTGGTAGCGTAGGGGGCAAGAGCCGGTTGAAAGCGCGACAGTATCTGCTGGGTGTTGGGTGCGAGCAAAGCGACGATAAGAAGAGCAGCAATCCAGGCATAGGTAAAAACAAAATCACTGCCACCGCCAAGATAGGTTTCTACACCGGCATTTCTCAGCCACTCGCCCGCTCCACCCAGCTTGCTTAGTATCGCAGAAGGAAGTGCAATACCATTTGCGCCAGCCATTCCTCGCAGCATGCTGATGGCACTCTCCAGGCTGGTGGCACGAAAGAAGACCCACCCTACAATCACGGCAAGAAACGTAATTAACCAGGCGATGAACTTGCCAAAACTGGATCCATGTGGATCAGGTAGTAGTCCAGACATGCTTCGTATTCGATGCCAGGTATGATTGATGACCAGATAAAAGCCATGCAGCGCACCCCAGATAACGAAGGTCCAGCCCGCACCGTGCCACAACCCCCCAAGTAGCATGGTGGTCATGAGATTGATATAGCGACGTGCTTTTCCCTTGCGGCTTCCTCCCAGTGGGATATAGAGATAATCTCTCAGGAATCGTGATAGTGTTATGTGCCATCGGCGCCAGAATTCGATAATGGATGTAGCTTTGTATGGGGAGTGGAAGTTAAGTGGCAGCCTGATGCCGAAGATTCTGGCGGCCCCGATAGCCATGTCCGAGTAACCGGAAAAATCGAAATAAAGTTGCATGGTATAGGCCAGTGCACCACCCCATGCATCAAGGAAAGTCAGTTGCACTCCTGCGGCAGCGGAGTCAAAGATGGGAGTAGCATATCGGGCCACACCATCAGCCAGCACCGCCTTTTTAAACAATCCTATGAAAAAAATAGTTGCCCCGATACTTACATTGGAGATATTGGCTTTTAGATTGGCCTTGTTGGCGAACTGGGGCAACATCTCCTTGTGATGGACTATTGGTCCTGCGATTAATTGGGGGAAGAAAGTGACAAACAGGGCGTAGTGAGAAAGCAGGTATTCCTTCGTGATGCCGCTGTAGGCATCTGCAAGGTAGGCGATCTGCTGGAAGGTGAAGAATGAGATGGCCAGGGGAAGAACGATATCCGGTAGCTGAAAATTTGAGCCAGTTATCGTATTGACATTAGCAACGAAAAATCCGGCATATTTGAAATATCCGAGCACTGCCAAATTCAGTGTAACGCCCAGGGCTAACAGTAGCTTAGCCTGTCTTGTGCTGTTGTTTTTGTGTGCCCTGGCCAGTGCCTCCCCAATACGGAAGTTGGTTAGCATTGAAGTGACGATCAATATCAGATAGCTGGGATTCCACCAACCATAGAAGAATAGCGAGGCCAGAACCAGCCATACGATGGCCAGTTCCTGACCTTTTCTGGCGATTATAAAATAGACCAGAAAAGTGACCGGTAAAAACAGAAAGATAAATTCATAGGAGTTGAAAAGCATTCAACTAATCCGCCTTCTGTGAATTCCTCTCGCAAATCTACGCATGGAGAAGCAGTTGAATAGTTGAAAACATGAGTCGCGCCCGGTAGTCGAGGTGTCAGCGCTCAATCAGGGCCAGGTCACGCAGCTGATCTACCCTGCGCTTGTGCACGAAGTTCGCCAGCACCCGCTCCCGGGCGGCACGGCCCATGCGCTGCGATTCTTCGGGATCCTTGAGCAATCGCACCATGGCCCGCGTGATCTCGGCCACGTCCTCGCCGTTCACCCGCAGGCCGGTCTCGCCGTCGACGACCGCAGAACCGGTCCCGCCGGCCCGGCCCGCCAGCGCCGGCTTGCCGCTTGCTGCCGCTTCCAGGAAGACGAGACCGAAGCCTTCGGTATCTCCGTCGATGTCGCGGTTGGGCATGGCGAACAGGTCGCAGGCGTTGTACCAGCGCGGCAGGTCCTCGTAGCTCACGTGGCCTAGCAGGTGAACGCGATCTGCTACGCCGAACTCCCGCGCCAGATCCTCGAGATACTCCTTGTCCTCACCTATGCCGATCAGCACGTATTCGACATCCACGCCCTGCTCCAGTAAGCCTGCAAGCGAACGCACGACGTTGTCGAAACCCTTGCGGCGCTGAAGGCGCCCCACAGAAAGAACGAGTTTCCTGTTCCCCGTCACGCTGACCGAGCTGCGCAGTTCCTCATCGGGCGGCCCCGGGCGGAAGCGCTCCTCGTCCACAGTAGGGTAGATCAGGTTGACCCGCTCGGGATCAACTCCGATCAGGTCTATCAGGATGTCTCGGGTATTGTCGCTGTTCGAAAGGACCCCGTCCGCATGGCGCATGGCGAAACACATCGCCTGAAACTTTTTTCCGCGCCCCCAGCCCGTCAGTTCTTCCCCGTGGGCATAGATGAATACCGGGCGACCGGTGAGACGCGCCACCACCAGGGCGACCAGCCCCTCCGGCAGGGCACGCCCGGCATACAGGGTGGTGATGCGCCGCGTCACAGCAAGCCACAGCGACGACAAGAAGAATTTGATGTACATGAGCAAGGATTCCGGCTTCAGCCATTCGTACCGCTCAAGAACCAGCCGATGGATACTGTTGGGGTGACCGCGGTCAAACTCCGCTGCACCGGGAACGTCAGCGGTGACGATGTGCACCTCCTTGCCACCCAGCCTGCGGAAATCGTCGTCAAAGGAGACCGCCGTTCCGCCCTTGGTCGGCAGAAAAAGCTCTGTGATCATCAGCAGGCGAAGATCGTTTTTTTTCTGCATGGAACTGCGTCAATCCTTCGTTTTTCGGATCCAGATAGAACCTGTATCCGCTTCATCGATAAGGCATTCGGGCATTTCCTTTTCAAACCAGTCTCTGTATTTTTTATGCAGCTGTGTGTTGAACAGCATGACTTCATATGCATCGTTATTCATGAGAAATGCCCTGAGCAAATAGCTTTCATTCCAGAACCTTCCCCTCAATACCCAGTGCATCGGGAGCTCGAAGGGATAAAAAATGTCATGGAAATGAATCCATACACCTTTTTTGAGACGGGGGAGGATATTAAAGAATATATGGTTTAAATCACTCCCTACTTTTGAAACATGGGATGAATCGATAAACAGTATGTCGTTTTCCTCCAACGACTGAAAAACCTCCATTGGCACATCCTGAACTTTCCTGGTAACGATCGTGGCACTATTACGATCCTCCTTTTTCAGAAACCCATAGAGTCGCTCGGGATATGGCTCAATAAATGTCAGCTTGATCGAAGAATCAAAATAGAGATCGTTGATATCCAGCATGACCGCTGAAGAAGCACCGGAACCTACTTCGACGATTCGTTTTGGTTTCACGTGCCTGATTACATAGTAGAGGAACACGACATCTGAATATCTGTATTGAGGACGTTGGGTAAACCTGTACCTTAATTCTTCATTCTCTTTGGCATTAAGGAAGTCGTACGGAAAATCGGGGCGCATCGCTTTAAAGGTCTGGACAAGCTGGAATTGCCTGCCGATATTCAGATCTATATCAAGCACATCAGCATCGGAAAATATCCTGTCAGCATCGGCCTTTATTTCCTCACGTGAAGGCACCGGACTGTAAAAATGCCCCGGTTTGTAGCCACAGGCCCTGGAAAGCTGCTCAAGCTCTTCATACGCCTTAATCCTGGTGCCCAGGAACGGTATTTTTGACAGAAAGCCCTTTACAAGGTACTTGTCAGCCAGATAATCAATAGTGGATTTTAGATTTGACATTGCCGGTATCCGATCAAAGTTGTTTGTAATTATGTAACTTCACGATCTTGTTATGCGGGAACACAGTTTGTCAGCGGCAAAGGCGCTTGCCACATCATGCAAATCAGCAAAGACATTATCAGCCCTGTCAGTATCTGAAGCGCCGAGCGAATGTCCGGTCAGCACAAGAATGCAACATCCAACCCCGGCCGCCCTGCCCGCCTCGATATCCGTCACCTTGTCACCGACCAGTATCGAGCGATGAAGATCCAGTGAGTGCTCTTGCGCTGCACGCAGAATCATTCCCGGAGCCGGCTTGCGGCAGCTGCAATCGCAACGGTATTCCCCTATCCCGTTAACGGGGTGGTGAGGGCAGTAGTATACGTCGTCGATTTCAATACCCTGCTGCCGGAATTCGTCCAGCATCCAGCTGGTAAGATGACGGTAATCACCCTCGGTGTAGTAGCCGCGCGCAATGCCGGCCTGGTTCGTAATAACGATGAGGCGGTAACCGGCGCTGGCAAATTCCCGGCAGGCATTAAAAACACCTTCAATAAAATGGAAATTCTCTATCCGGTGGACGTATCCGCTCTCCCGGTTGATCACACCGTCCCGGTCGAGGAAGACAGCCGGCTGCGCCACCATCACTCGATTCCGAATTCGCGCCAGGCGCGCTCGTAGTCCTCGGGAACGCCCATATCGATGAAATAGGCATCCGACCTGAACGCTCTCGGCCGTATGCGCTGGATATTCGGCTCGACCAGATCCTGTTCAAACGAGAATCTCCCTGGCATCGGGAAGTCATCGAACAGCCTGCGATTCAGCATGTAGACGCCGCCGTTGATCCAGCCCGGACCAGCCGCCGACTTCTCCCGGAAGCCGCTGACTACACCGTCGTCCGATACCTCGACGCGTCCGAAGCGACCGCTGTCGGCTACCTGCCTGAGTGCCAGGGAAAGCACCGCTCCGCTACCCCGGTACATGTCCGCCATGCCCTCGAGGTCGACACGAAACAGGGTATCCCCGTTCAGTACTACCACGTCGTCATCCTCCACGGACTCCAGTGCCTGCCGGATTGCGCCACCGGTACCCAGGGGCTTTTCCTCTACGGAGTAGCCCAGCGACATACCCCGGTAGTCACGACCAAAGTGGTCGCGAATTACCTCCCACCTGTATGAAACGGCCAGAACGATATCCTTGACACCCTGCTCTGCCAGGTAGTCCAGCAGATACTCGAGAAACGGGCGCGGGCCGATCGCTGCCATGGGTTTGGGGATGTCGCCAGTGATACCCGCCAGACGCGTCCCCAGGCCGCCGGCGAGTACGATGGCTCTCACCGTTTCTCGCCCTTCTGGTCGAACAGAGCCTCCTCGACGAGGCCGCAGATGACATGACCCAGCATGATGTGCGATTCCTGGATGCGTGGCGTACTCAAAGAAGGCACCTTAAGACAATAGTCACAGAATGATTGCATCTTCGTCCCATCCTGCCCGGTCAGGCCTACTGTAACGATGCCAAGCTCCTGAGCACGCTGCAGTGCAGCGAGTACATTAGGCGAATTACCGGAGGTGCTGATACCGATAAAAACGTCACCCTGTCTACCATTGGCCTCGAGTTGACGACGGAAGATCTGCTCATAGCCATAATCATTTCCAATTGCGGTCAACATCGAGGTATCCGTTGTGAATGCGATGGAAGCCAGGCCAGGCCGGTCGAACGCATACCTGCTCACCAACTCCGCGGCAATATGCTGTGCATCAGCGGCACTGCCACCATTGCCTGCCAGCAGGATACGGTTACCCCGCCGGTAAGCCGCGATACACTCATCAGCAACCTCACATATCGAATGTACAAGCGACGCATCCTCAAGAATCTTCTGTTTGACACTGATTGAGTCATTGATTGCCCTGAGGATTGCATCCTGTTTCATACTGACCAGCCCTGTGCGCCTTCGTTGGTGAAGTGAAAGCGATAAAACGAACCTTCTAATTCGGATAATGCCGCTATTACATCAAGCTTCGATGTTGGCTCAACAAATAACATCATGAATCCGCCCCCACCCGCGCCGGATATCTTTGCTGACAGCGCACCGGCACCCAGCGCGCGATCATATATCCTGTCAATGAGAGAATTTGAAATCGACTGTGCCATACCGCGTTTTGCCTGCCAGGCCTCACCCAGTATCTCTGCCATGGTCTTTATTTCGGCCTTGAGCAGCGCCTCCTTCATCTTCACAGCGCTCTGCCTGACTCTGTGCATGGCCTGTAGTGATTTATCGTCACCTGACCCGGCCGAATGTATCTGCTCCTTGATGATATTGGCAGATTCCCGCGAGCGGCCAGTGAAATACAGCAGCATACTGCACTCTATCTCGTTAATGATCTCAACACGTATGCGCAGCGGGTTTACAATCACCCGATCACCGGCAAAAAACTCCATAAAATTGAAACCACCGAAGGTCGCCACATACTGGTCCTGCTTGCCTCCAGCCAGCCCACAATCCTTGCGTTCGATATCATAAGCCAGCTGCGCCAGGTCATATTCACCCAGTGGCAACTTCAGCAGTTCCTGATAGGCGCGAAGAATCGCCACTACCATCGTTGATGAAGTTCCAAGACCACTTCCGGGTGGGGCATCGGCACTGGTGGTAACTTTGACAGCAAGCGGCTTGCCATCATTGAAGTCCCTGACGATGCGATTGTAGATAGCCTTGTGCAGCATGAGCGGTTCTTCAAGCGCCAGCTCATTTGTGGCTGTGGAGGTCCAGCTTTCACCAAGATCTGCCGCGTGGAATTCCAAGCTGCCATCGTTACTGGTGCTGATTGTACAATAGGCATACATGTCGATTGCGGCATTGAGTACATTGCCCCCATACAACTCGCTGTAGGGTGACACGTCAGTCCCTCCCCCGGCCAATCCGAGCCGCAACGGCGCCCGCGATCTTACTGTCTGACTTACCACTTGATTCTCCGTAGCATGGAACCTGGTTCCACCCATATCTCTGTTTCAGTAATCGGGCTATCCCGAATCAGTTTGTTTTCTCTTATCCAGTACAATAGCAGCACAGTTTCCGCGTACTTTGCTGCCTGTGGCTGCTTTTTCCCAGCTGCTGCTTCCAGAAATGTCAGGCCGTATCCTGTAGGAGCGCCGCCCTTCGGAGCGATTCGCGGCCAGGAGGCCGCTCCACAGGAGGATTTATGCAATGACTGTGTTTAGTCTCCGTTATTTTATCCCTTCAGAATGCTCAGAACGTTGCGTAATGACGCCCAGCCCGGCGTTTCGACAACTGAAGGCAGGACCGCAGCTATCGCCTCCCGCCTCCTTCCCGATCTGGCAAGGGCATAGCCAAGATTCAGCCGGCCGGTCCTCAATCGAGCCATGACACCGCGTTCAACTGGCCTGGGAAAGCTGCCGGCAAGACTCTTGAGATCAAGCAGCGCCTGCACGTTATATTCCTGGGCTTGCAACGGGTCGGATCGTGTCGCACTGGATCCATGAATCAGGTAGACAGCCAACGGCCGGCAAATCACGCCCACCCTGCGACTGACGGCACATAGACGCGTCAGGAAATGTACGTCCTCACACACCTTGAATCCGGGCGGATAACCCCCCAGTGCGTGAAAGGTCTTACGCGGCACACTCAGGGTATGCATATCTCCAAAGTGGTCTGCGACGAAAGTCTCGATTTCTTTCGCCTCCATCACAACTTTTTCAGCACCATCGGCTTTCTCAAGCATTGCACGGCCGGAAGAATGCATCGACATCGAGGTGCCCATCAGGTTACCGTCCTCGCAGCGGTATTCGTAATCACCTGTCAGAAAATCCAGACCGGCATCACGAGCGATCCATTCCGCATGCCACCTGAGTCGGTCAGGGTAGTACCAGTCATCGGCGTCCAGAAAGGCGAGCCAGTCCCCGGTCGCGGCTTCCACGCCCCGGTTACGTGCTGTGGAAACTCCGGCATTGGGTTGGTGAATGACCCGGACCCTATCACCGAATTTGCGGGCCACCTGCAAGGTGTTGTCGGTCGAACCATCATCGATCACGATAATCTCGTGCGCAGGCCAGGACTGTGCAAACACCGACTCCACCGCTCTTGCCAGGGTTGCAGCCGAGTTATAGGCGGGAATGATAACCGAGAATCCCGGAGCAGCCTGTTTGCTTGACTGATCCGTATTCATGCTGTCAGCCTCCATAACAATCCTGCGGGCACTATCCAGCCAGTGAGCCAGGCCAGCTTGCGCAGGCGTGGTAGTTCCCCAAGGCGCGTTATCCATATATGCAGCCTGCGCCGGAATCGCAGCTCCAACCATTCCGGGTCCTGGTTTTTCAGAATCGTCGCCAGTTTTCCGCTGGAGAGAAAGGCCAGGTTCGGATAATTTTTCACAGCCATTCGCAACAGGCGATCAAGTTCTGCCAGCGCCTGTTTTTTCTTTTCTTCCGTGCCGAGGAAATTAAAGCGATGGGTCTCAAACAAGGTCGGGCGCCCCGAGCGTGTCTTCGATAATAGTGCACTGAGTGCCTGCATTGCAGTGTGCCCGAACGACGGTTCGAAATACGCATCACGCACCAGATAAATGATATTTTTCTCACCAGATTGGCCGTTGTAGATCGGGGCTCCCCTGCCCGCAGGCCTGCCCTTCTCGTCACGGGTCTCGAAACGGCTGCCCGGGGTCACGATCACACCCACCCCCGCCTCAGCCCAGGCATTCTCCACATCCTCATTCCATATAAAGGTTGGAGGAACCGCAACGAAGGGGGTGGTTCCGAAAATGTCTTGAAAGGTATCCACTTCTTCTCGCACAGCCTGTTGCACAGCCACCATGGTCAAACGCCGGGCAGGCAATACCGAGGCGTCCACCCACCGGCTCTGAAGTGGGGAAGGCAAATCTTCTGTTGGGGATTCCAGTGTACTATCCAGCCAGGCCATTACAGTTTTGTCAGTCTTACTTGCCAACAACAGTGCCGTTGGCCAGAAATGCTCCATGCCATGGAGCTGGACTGAGAATACACCGGCTTCGACCCCGCTTCTGATCGCATCCAGCAGCGGCCCATGGGTATGCGTGGAGATTGTTTGGCGACGGTAGCTGCCGCTGAACAGGGTCTTCTTTCCATCTGCCGTGGCCAGGATCATACCGAGTGTCATGACCGGTCGACGCCCGTCGCAATCGGTGAAAGCTGTGAGTATATGGGCTATCTTTCTTATGACATGGGCCTGCTCAGCCGGGCCGGCGCCCCAGTCATCGCTTTCGATAATCAGTACCGGACGGCGCAACACAGGTTCCCGCCAAGTGGCGATCATTCCGCGCCAGACATAAAGAATCACCAATACTCCGGTAATCACGAACCACACTGCCAGTACCTTTAATAACATCATCAGTTTTATTATGAAACGTTGCTCGCCCTCGGGTACATCTGTATCCGCATGTTCAGCTGACAGCTATTTCGTTTTGTTCAGCCAGCCTCTTATCCGAAAAACATTCACCAGGTATTCAGCCATCTTTTCATGTACCAAAGCGCTGGGATGTGAATCAATGCGGCTCACATGCGCCACATTTTCCGGAACGCCCTTCCATGAGGGCTGCAGAGGTATGGTATCTATTCCCGCCTCCTGCAATTCGGCTACAAATGCAGGGTCGTAACCACTGTCCAGCGAACTGTACAAGCCGACAAGAAAGGGTATGCCGGCCTCCTTGCACTGCTGAGCAATATCCAGCAGGGCCGCCTTGGAACTCGGCCAATTCGGGTGCCCGGTCATACTGCGAATATTCTGAGCGGAAGGGACGCCACTGCCGTTCTCGGCTGCGGCCCGCGCCAGATCCATTTTCTCCATGCGAACCAACAGATGGGTCAATTGAAACAGGTATGAAACTTGACGCAGCCGGCTCATAGCCTCCGGCAGGGATGGCGGCCAGGTCGGATAACGACGCCAGGTAGTCTCGTTCGGATCAAATACCGGGTCCACATCGTTGCTGACATAAATCAACAATACGTAGTCAGGTGAATAACGCATACCCTCGATGCGAAGAAAAGTTGCCTCCTGTTCCGTATTGTATCCATTTACTCCAGCATTAATGACTTGCCACCGCTCTCCTGTCTGCTCACGTAGAAGTGGCTCCATGCGGTCACTAAAGCTCTCTCCCTGCGAGATCCCCCAACCGAATGTAACAGAGTCACCAAGCACCAGAATACGCTTCTCATCACTGGGTTTGGTGTAGGGGACTTCTTCATCCCGGAGACCGTGTGCGTTGATTTTTACCCGATCGGAGCCCAGCATATAAGTCACGGATGCAGGATGCTTGAAACCTAACTGAGGATCATCGACCATTCCCTGCATGTGATAAGGTAAAATATGAAAGAAGTCCACGCCAAAAGGGTTGAATATTCGCAAACCCCACTCGACCGCAAGCAGCACGATCAATGTGGAGATCAGCAACACGTACAGATTGGCTGTCCAGCGCTCAAGTCGAGGTCCGGCCCGCCAGAACACCCAGGAAAGATAAACGACAGTGGAAAACAACCCAAGAAGTAACAATCCATAGTTAAAACTGTAACGACCAAAGACCTGAGGCTGCTCACTCTTGTGCATCAGGCCAAAGATAAGTAACGCCAGTGCCAACAGTAAAAACAGAGCTGTGATAACACAAAATGCTCGACCTGATTTTTTATATGACTCGTTTGTTATGCAGGACACCTGCCCCCCTTCTTACCATCAATTTTTCCCTATGTTGTGCATTCTACAGGCTTTTCCCCTAATCGAGGAGGTGGCGCCTGACTGCTTCAGGGATCCGCCGTGAACGCTTTTTCCTTCGCGCTTTTTGCGGTTTATTGCAATTATCCAGGAATTTCAGTTGCTTGGTCCATCAAATACCTGGCTTTCAATAACAGAACGAGAATCAGCCGGTATACCCCATTAATGCGGCCGTTTCCTGCACTTCCGGTAATATGTGTTCTATTTTTTCATGGTTACGACTCCCCTTCCACTTGTCCACACGGATTTCTGAAAATGCATTGTAAGGATTGTGCAGAACGCCCTGCGTATGGCGCTTGAGCTGTGCGTCGAAACCAAGATCACAATACTGGAATGTATCCCGAAAACTGCTAACCGGATCCCGGACAAGATCTTCATAGAAGACTTCGGTCCACTGCTTCTTCGGAATCAGGCCTCTGGCATCCAGAATTGCCCTGTTAATCGCGTTATATTGGAAGGCACAAACCTCCTCAATACCGGCAGTGATAAAGTTCCGCCAACCATCGGCAAGAAAAAAGCACCACCGCTTGTAGCGACCACCATCGATTGCGACCGTGGCGGGCAAATCGTCAGACCAGGTAGCGAACTCATCCGGCTTGCCCCAGCCTTCGATCAGGGAATTGAGATTATCGCCCGGGCTCCGCTTCACATAGATAAAACAGGCATCGGGGAACAGCGAATGAAGATAAGGTACGCACAGGCCATTCTGGTTATTTTTGTCGACAAAGCGCGTATTTCCTGTCCAGGCATAAAAATAGCGGGTGACATAATCACGGTCATGCTCACTCGCATCAGTCGCAGCAAGCGCATGGGTTTCCCAGTGTTTTTCCTGCAATGGGTGTAATTCTGCCCAGAAGTCGTGAGTTTCCCGCTGCAGAGTGCCGAGTTCACGTGATTCGGACAGGGTTTTGTAGACCAGGGTGGTCCCCGCCCGCGAACATCCAATGATAAAGACCGGCCGTTTTGCCTTGACAGGATGAACATCCCACCATGCGCCGCGCAGCGCAATGGCGGTCTGCCTGCCATGGTAGCGCAGGGTTTTATCCACCTTTTGCCAGAATTCGCTCATACATTATTAGCATCCAGAACAATACTTGATAATATACAGCAATATAATCCCGACCAAATAAAAAAGGATCGCGAATGGGGAGTTTCTGCGGCTGGAGCGGCATGGGCCTTGGGTCGGACATGTCACAGCAAGCTATCAAGACTATGCTTGCAGAATGCGGGGAGAGCGCGGGTGCCGGTTCTGACAGTGACTACGATGACACCGGTGCACTTGGTATCCGTGAGGGGCTCTATGCGACGAGTTATCTTCACCAGGACGGTATCAGAGCAGCTATTATCGGATCACCAACATGGCGTGACAAGGAACTTTCCGAAACAGCAACAAAACACGGTGCAGGGAACGCCCTGATCAAGGCCTATCGGGCTTTTGGAAAGGACCTGCTTTCCAGGCTCCACGGCCCTTTTGCGCTGGCAGTTCTTGATGGCGACAAGGCACTTGTTGCCATTGATCGTATTGGCATTCACCGCCTGAGTTATGCTCTTCAAGAAGGGGTATTCGTATTTTCAACTTCCACTGGCAGCGTGGTCAGGCACCCGCGAGTCAGCCGGCGTATTGATTCGCAGGCCATTTTCAATTACCTCTATTTTCATGATATACCAAGCCCCGGCACTATTTTTAGCGGGGTAGAGAAACTACTCCCAGCACAATATGTCCAGTTTCGTAACGGAAAAATCGATAAAGGCTTCTACTGGAAGTTGCACTTCGATGAACATAGTCAAGCATCATTCCAGGCTCACAAGCAGCAGTTCCATGACCTCCTTCGACAAGCTGTTGCGACATCATCCCAGGATGGTCCGGTCGCCACCTTCCTGAGTGGTGGCACAGACAGTTCAACGATCACCGGTATCCTGGCAGAGCTCCAGGAAAATCCGGTGAATAGCTATTCCATCGGATTTGGCGCCGAGGGCTTTGACGAAATGGAATATGCACGGCTGGCCGCGCAACGCTTCGCTGCTACCACCCATGAATATTACCTCAAACCCGACGATATCCTTGAGGCGATCCCCCTGATCGCGAGAACCTATGACGAGCCGTTTGCCAACGACTCAGCCGTACCCACCTACTTCTGCGCTAAACAAGCAGCCCGGGATGGTGTCAAAATCATGCTGGCAGGGGATGGAGGTGACGAGATCTTTGGCGGCAATGAGCGCTATGCCAAGCAGATGGTGTTCGAACATTACGTCAGGGTACCTGGATTTTTGCGCAACCATCTGATTGAACCGCTTGCCAATGGGATTCCGGGCGGTGATGCCGTCCTGCCCATACGCAAACTTAGAAGTTATATCCGCCAAGCTTCAATCCCGCTACCGGAGCGCATGGAATCCTATAACTTTATCTATCGTCAACCTCTGGATGAGATGTTTGAACCTGAATTTCTTGCTTCGGTGAATCCAGAAATACCGAAAGAGATGTTACGGGATGCCTATTTTAGGGCGGATTCCGGTCACCCGATCAATCGAATGCTGCATCTGGATCTAAAATTTACCCTGGCCGACAATGACCTGTGCAAGGTATCCCGCATGTGCGAGGCCGCCGGTATCGAAGTGCGCTACCCCTTGCTGGACGAAGCGCTAATCAATTTTTCAGGACAGCTGCCCATTCCCTACAAGGTCAAGGGCCAGAGACTGCGCTGGTTTTTCAAGGAAGCATTAAAGGATCTTCTACCGCGGGAGATTATCACCAAGACCAAACACGGCTTTGGGCTGCCATTTGGTGTCTGGGCATTATCCCACCCTCCACTCAGGGAACTCGTTGATGACACTCTGAACAAGCTTGAGGATCGCGGCTATTTGCGGGCTGTGTATATCAATAATATTCGACGGCAGCATGCCGAGGAACACTCGACCTATTTCGGTAAAATGATCTGGGTCATGCTTATGCTGGAACAATGGCTTGAGGCACACGAGGCAGATTAAATACAAGACTAATCAGGTTTTTTAGAATTCAATTTTATACCCAGCCAACTGCATGGCTTCACCACAGATTTCTTTGAATATCGTCATTTGTTCCTGCGTCCAATCCTGATACGCGGGCGGACGTTCAGATAGTGTTTTTTTAATGTCGATCCCTTTAGTCGTTGATTCATCACCCAATGGATGTACATGATGAGTCAGGGCATACTCGGTCGGCTTTGGATCGTAGTCAATACGAAGTCCTTCATAAATGCGACGAAAAACACTGTCGGGATCTTCGACAAGCTCTTCCTGATGCACGACAACGGCGCCCGGCATTTCAAGCAAATAACTAAAACGTCCAATAGTATCTGCCCAGTGCCGGCAATGCTCTTCAAACGATTGATCACGGAACGCGGGAAATCTGCAGCGTGAGTATACGACATTGACACCATTCCTGAGTATCCAGATAAATCTGGCATCGGGATAGAGTTTTTCCAGGCCTTGTGCAACATTTTTTCCAGGAAACGTCTTGCTGCACCAATAGCGTTTCGCAAGAGGATTGACTTTGTCGGTTACTGCCAGCTTTATCAGCTGTTTGAATCCGTAATGCGGGCCCAGGGCACTTTCCAGGGCAAGACGACGCAACGCGTCATAGATATACGCTTTCGATATTCTCAACGTGTCCAGATAGTACTTCTTCTCAACCTCGGAACAAAACTCCAATGAGTGGACCATACCACCCACGTCAGTAATGAACGGATCCTCGCTCGGGGTAGAGAATATCCCGCTATGCCTGCCCATCGCCTTTAACAGAACAATCGTACCAGATCGGCTCCCGCCGACGATAAAGATCGGGTTTTTAATGAAACGCGTACTTGCAAGCCTACCTAACCAGCCAAGCATCTTTTATCCTGTTTTTAAAGCCCAAGATGGTTTGGATCTTTAGTATTTACTACTCAAAGATTGATTGTCGCTATTGGGCTGCTCCGACGCTACTTCAGCTCCAGTCTCCTGAGCATTCGTCGCAAGCTCTTGCTGGAGGACCTGTTCCTTGATGAGCAACCCGCAAATAACCATTATGGCAATTAGATCATAATACAGATCAAAATACGCGAGCCCAAGAAAGGCGCCTGCTGAAGCATACCCCATCAGACTCACCTGGAGCATACTTGCAAGATCAACGCCCCACCTTGTTTCCTCACTTTTCCTGGCCAGGCTTTGGATACGACTGCCAGTGTTCCACGCAAACCAGCCAAGCAGTAAAAACAGAGCAAGGCCGATAAACCCGTGTTCCGCCATTACCTCAAAGTAGATACTGTGTGCATCGGTTGAACTCACTTTCTCCTTATTATCACTGTATAAATAGTAAGTACCAGGCTGGAAGGTTTCGAAACCTCCTCCCAGTACTCGATCTTTTGCGAGATTAAATGCTGTTTGCCACGCATGCAGCCGCCCTTGTGCCGAGCTGTCTTCTTTATAGTTTTCTATGCTGTGCATACGATCATACCACTGCTGCGGCATGATCGTAGCTACTGCGCCTACTACAGAAAAAATCGCCAACAAAATGAATATCTTGTTACGACTCTTTAGCGCAAGAAACGTACCCATCACGGCTATGCCTACCAGTGCGCCCCGTGACTGGGTTCCTATGGCAGCGATGCCGGTAAGCAGCATAGAAACTGTCAGACCTTGCTTCACCCAGAAATTCCGCGTTTGTAATTGCAAGTAGCGCATTAGCGGAATAATCAGAATCAGCGCCAACCCCATTTCAGTATTACCCGAGATAAAGCTACCAGCCGGCCCCTGCACACGGTGCCCCCCGCCTGTCAGGATGGTAAAAATACCCCCTTTCACACCATAAAGCCCCAGAGATAACACGACCACCCAGACCAGCCAGTCCAGTTTCTGCCTGGTATTTATCAACACCAGGGTGACATAAATCATAAACATTATCTTCCAGACCTTACCCCACTGTTCCCAGGCCAAATCAGGATACAGGGAGAAGAATGTAGTAAGCAGCATCCACAGGATAAACACCAGCAACAGTATCGTTTCCCGGGTCCAGGGAAGCCTTTTGGGTTCCTTTGAGGACATAAGTGCAATCAGTGTCACGATGGCAGTAATCTGGGCAAACGGAAAACTGAAGGCAAATCCGTAAGTCAGGCGGTGGGGGTTCATTAAGCTAAGCCAGGTCCAGATATAGATACCGACATAAGGCCTGGAGAACACGTATGCCAACATACTGAAAAATATTAATGTTAGTGCAATATCGCGCATCTTCCCGAACCTATACCCACAAGACCTTTTCCAAACAGGCACACTGTGGCCCGGGATGAACAATCAAAAGCCGGAACACCATCACTGACTGTTGAATACACCTGTTTTCCCCTCCTCCGGGGCCGGTCTGCACCAGGCTATTCGCTATTCTGCCGGAAACCATCTAACCCTCACCCCTAAATCCAGATTGCGCAACAAACCATCCCGTAACATACGCTCAACCGCCAGTTCCTGGCGCAGGCCGCGCTGTTTTACCTGGTAGAGCCGTCCATTCCCTTCCTGTCTCACACCCAGCGACTCCCCCTGAGCGAGCCGATGCATCAGATCCGCGTAGACCTGGGCGCTTTCCTTTACACTGCGCCAGAACAGGGCCAACTCGTCATCATCCGGGCCAACCTCGGGACTCACATGTGCTATCAGGCGACCGGTGTCAATGCCGGCATCAATGTAATGCAGCGTACAACCAACCTTCTCCGGTTCACTGTTGTAAAGTGCCCAGAAGGTGCAATCGGCGCCTCGGTACTCGGGTGAAAGTCCACCATGCAGATTAACAATGCCCAGTCGTCCTCTTTGCAACAGCTCCCCACGTATCAATGATGTTCCGAAAACAGCGATAAGATCGGGATCGAGTTCGTCAACCAGTCGAAGCACATCCGGGTGGTTGATATGAGGCACCTCTTTCACCAGTTCAGGATGATCAAGCACGGCTCGCTCATTGGTGAAAAAAAACCGCCCCTCTCGATTACCCGTATAACGCCGGCGATCCCGCAGCCAGCGCCACACCTTGCGCAAGAAGTTATCCGGCCGCAAGGTCTTCAGAACCTTGCCTGCATTCCACTCACCGCCGGTTTCCTGCACGATGGCAAGGACTTCTGCGGCTTCACACAAAGTGTTGGCCACATAGAGGTGCCGGGGTGAACGACCACAAAGAACCAGGATTCTGAGTTTATCCATGGCTTTGTGAACTTTGAATCTGTGGTACCGGTGGCACTGCCGTGTCTGTCATATCCATCATCAGTGCATCGGAAAAAAACTTTGCGGCCCAGTTTGGATATTCGAAACGGGAGTAGTCACCCCAGATGGGTGAGGAACCGGCAATACCACCGCGTACTGCGGCGTCAGGCGCTGCCAGCTTCTGGGTGGTTTTCAAATAATCCAGCCCTGCCCTTGCCCGGGGCCGGAACTGATCCTCACCGGTGATCTGAGCGAGCCGGGTCCAGTTCAGGCTCATCTGCGCAAGACCCGTGAGACAGCAGTAGCTGGCATCTGCAACCCAGCCGTCCTTGTAGGTACCTGCCAGCCAGCCGTCCTGCCGCTGAACGTTCGCCATGGCGCGGGCGGCTGACACGGCGGCCTGCAGGAATCGTTCTTCGCCCAGCAGCACCCCTGACTCCATAAATCCGCGAATGGCATAAGCAATGGTATGGGTGAAAGGCGAACGCTCCGGAGTAAAGGCGTTGGAGGCAAACCATCCACTCGCGGTCTGCCGGGTCAGTGCCCACTCCAGGTGGCGCTTCGCCGCAACCACCAGCGCCTGATCCCCTGCGAGTAATCCCGTCGCCAGCAGCGCCCAGGTAGCCCGCGTGTTGTACACATGGGGCATATCATTGTGCTCAAATCTGCGCCAGCAACCATCGTCATCCTGCTGCTGCCTGAGCCAGTGGCCTGCCTGGACCGCCGCCTGCAGACAGTCCTCACGTCCCAGCTGCGTATAACCGGCTACCATTCCGTGCATAATCTGGCCCGTATTGAAGATCACCGGCCGACTGCCCGCCTCTGCGAAATGACCGGGAAAGGCACCGTCGGGAAGCTGGATTGATAGCTCCCAATTAATCATACGTTCTGCACGTTCAGCCAGTTCCGGCTGTTTCAGAATATCGGCAGCGGCAAAAAACGTTTCGATAATATAACCCGTGGTTTCCGGGTAGCTGGGTAGCCAGCCGTCCTCAAAACTCCAGCCGGCAGACACACCGCCGGCATCGGACTCTCCGTTTCTGACGTCCTGGGCGCGGCACAGCCAGTCTATGGCGCCCCGCAAATGGGTTTCATGTTCCTGCCCGGACTCTGATGCCGGCTTGAACAAGTCTCCGATAATAAGCCGCGCATGGCTTGGCTGCCATGGACGGTAGCGGAACGGCAGGGCGGCTAGTTTAGTGATATCCATGGCGTTCGGTTCTATGCTCGACTAGTTAATCGGCATCTGGGTGGCGGCCTTAAGGCTATCTGACAGGGATACCCGGCTGACCACATAGCGATGCTTGCCGGAAGCTTCTGCCGGGATAGATTCAACCAGCTGCAAATCGATGCGGATATCGCCACCCAGGCGTTTTTGCAATCCGCTTTCGATCTCTGCCCTGCCAGACTCCTGCCAAGCGGCATTGGGTACCACCAGGACCTCGAACTCACGTAATGTGTGCTGCACAATCTTGAATTCCCCCACCCCGACCACCGCGCGCAGCACGTAGATCACCGCCAGCGCGTGCATGATGGTGCCATCTGCCCGCACCACAAAGTCTGTGCTGCGACCCAGCACCTCGGTAATGACATCCAGCCCGCGTCCCGCCTGGCAGGGTTCGTCCGCCACACGTACCATATCGCCGGTACGGTAGCGTATAAACGGCTGGGCAAAGGATTCCAGCGCGGTCATGACGGCTTCTCCTGTTTCACCGGGAGGTACCGGCTGACCCCGCTCGTCCAGCACCTCCAGGATGATGCTCTCGCTCATCAGCAGCATCTGTGCTTGCGGCGTTTCGTGGGCCGTGAAACCGATATCGCGGCTGCCGAATTCATTCGCCACCGGCGCGCCGAAGGCTGCACCGATCAGCTGCCGCTGATGGTCGAGCAATGGCTCTCCGGTGGTGCACACAACCTTCAGTTTCGGTAATCGAAGCGCTGTCTTCCGCTCGAGGAGACGGGCTGCAAGTAATGCCAGCGAACTTGCATAGCCATAAATGCAGTGCGGCTGGTAAGCCTGGATGGCTTGTGCATACTCATCCATAGCGGCTGGCGACATTTCAAACGCATTCAGAACCAGTTGGTTGATCAAGCGATCGCGCAGTGTCTTGATCCGGTCTGTTTTGTCGAGTTCCACCGGCGCGCCCCAAAGGTAGACTTCCTGATCACCGGGTTCCACACCCCACCAGCGCCGTGCCCGCATGCGGCCAGCGGCATCCGAGGCCTGGCGCCGCCGACCGTAGTAGAAGATCAGCGGCTCGCCGCTGGATCCACCGGTATTATATTTGAACGCACCACCGGGAACACCGTGCCATACCATTTGCTCCCCATGGGCAACGGCGTCCTGTTTGTCCATGGTAGGCAGGCGGCGCAGATCTTCGAGCGTCACACAACCAGCGGGGTCAATACCGGCCAGAGTCATTCTTGCCCGATGCCAGGGGCAATGCGCATCGGCCGATTTCAGTAGTTCTGCCAGTTTCTTTTCCTGCAACTGTTTCATGCCGGCCCGCGATAACCACTGGCTACCTTCGAGTTCGGCTAGATAGGCAAAGGTCGGCCGTTGCATGAGGCGCTCGTGAAGCGGATATATCAGGTGCCTGGCGAGGGAAGACCTGATCATTTACCCATAACCTCTGTATTCCCGTTCTCCATCAAGGCATCGGTATAAACCGATTGCAGCTTCTCCCGTACACTGGGCCAGGTATATTGCTGAATCTCCCCGAGTCCGGCTGTCACCAGGCGATCTGCCAGACCCGGGTCTTCTAGTACCCTGATGACCGCTTTCGCCATAGCGTCCACATCGCCAGGCGCAACCAGCAGTGCCGTCTTGCCATGCTGCACCAGATGGGGTACACCACCTACCCGGGTACTGACCACCGGCACACCACTCGCCAACGCCTCCAGTACGGATATTGGCATGTTGTCGGCTAAACTTGGATTCACCATGACATCGGCTGACCGGTAAAGCTCGGCCATCTGTTCATTCTCTACCCTGCCGGTAAATACAACCGCCGATTCGATCTCCAGCGCCTGCGCCAGCGCCACAAGCCTGTTTCGTTCAGGACCGGATCCGCAGATGGTTATACCCGCCTTCGGAAAGGTCTTGCGCACCTGCTGCAATACGCGCAAGGCGGTATCGATGTCATAAATGGGTTCAAGATTGCGCGTCACGAGCAGTTGAGGACCAGCTTCCTCCCCGGTGTATTGGTGACGCCCGCTAGCGGTAAAACGATGGATATCCACAATATTGGGCACAATCCGGGTGGCAACACCCCGGCGGTTAAAAACATCGGCGAGGAATCCGGATGGCACGATAACCGTTGTGACCCTCTCCAGGCTTGGCCGCACCCAGCGGAACGAACGGCTGAAAAATTCCTCAGCCTCCCCGCCCCGGTAATTTACGATAACGCGCGCTCCCCTCAACCAGCCGATCCATATCGCCGGAGCCGCGAACAGATGCCAGGACCAGCCGGAATTGGCCATGATATGGAAAAGCTTGACCTTCCCGGCGGTGCGCCACAACTGCCATAAATAGGGAAACATTCGAAACATCGCGCGGATACCACGCAAGCGACCCACCCATGCGGGTCGATAAGGGGCATTGACCTGTACCAGGCTGACATCTGCGCCGGCAACACGCAGTAATCCGGCCAGTTGCCGCGTCTGATTAGCCATGCCACCGGATGGAGGTGGCAAGGGACCAATCAAGCCTATGGATAAACCGTGCACAGTTAACCCAGCACCGTTGCGTATACGCTTTCATAACGCGCCACACTCCGTGGCCAGGTACGCTCGGATTCGACAAAATGACGGCCACCCTCATGCAGGGACTGCCAGCGCCCCCTGTTTCGTAACAGGTCCAGGACGGCAGCGGTGAGACCGGTCACATCCCCGGCACGGAATAATTCACCATTCACGCCAGGACGTATCAGCTCGCGGTGTCCGCCGACGTCGGATGCCAGCACCAGGCGTCCTTGCGCCATCGCCTCCAGTGGCTTCAGGGGCGTTACAAGGTCGGTAAGCCGCATCGGCAGACGGGGATAGACAAACACATCAATCAGCTTGTAATAGGCCTGGACAGTATCGTGTGGCACGCGGCCAGTAAAGATGACGGCCTCATGCAGGCCCAGCTCAGCAACCCGCTCGCGTAAGCGGCCCTCCTGTGGACCGCCACCGACCAACAGTACCCGTACATTCGGAATTTCTCCCAGCACCCTGGGCATGGCCTGCAGTAACAGGTTTAATCCTTCGTAAGCATAAAAGGAACCGATAAATCCAAGCACCATCTTACCGGCAATGCCAAGACGCGCCTGGAGTTCCGGATCTGCCCGCCCGTTCATGGAAAAGCGCTGAGCATCCACGGCATTTGGAATGACAGTCACTTTTTGCGCGGGTATGCCCCGATCGATGATCTCGCCACGCAGCCCCTCGCAGATGGTGGTAATGGCATCCGCCCTTTCCAGTACATAGGTCTCCAGACGCCGGGTCAGCCGATAACGCACCCCCCACTCCTTACTGGTGCCGTGATCGACTGCGGCATCCTCCCAGAAGGCTCTGACTTCGTAGACCACTGGCAATTTAAATCGGGCGCCGGTGCGCAATGCAGCGACACCATTCAGCCCCGGGGAGTGCGCATGCAGGATATCCGGCTTCACCTCGCCTACAATCTGGCGCAACGTCTTTTCCAGCTTGGAGATCACGGCCAGCTGTTTGATCACTGGCAGGCTGGCCAGCAGCCCGGATCGCGGCGGTGTGCGATAAAACACCAGCCCATCGACGTTCTCGACGGGCGTCTCTGTCGCTCCCTGTTTGGCACCCGTCACATGGAAGGTCTCCCAGCCCATGGCCCGCTGCTGCTCAATGATGGCTCGGGTGCGAAAGGTATATCCACTGTGCAAGGGGATGGAGTGATCCAGAATGTGCAGAATACGCATACGATAGGCTTACTTCCGCGCGCTGAGGTTCACGGGGATTAATTCCATGCTGGTATTCAGCAGTTCATCATAAATGTCCTGATAGCGCTGTACCATTGTATCAATACTGAACTCATCTACACTGCGTTTGCGCGCACCGGCCCCATGACGGCGGCGCAAATCCGGGTCATCGACATAGACCCGAATAGCATCGGCCAGCGCAGCCGGATCACCACGCGGCACCAGAAAGCCTGTTGTGTCCTGCTCGACCAACTCATGATTACCGCCAACGTCGGTCGCCACAATTGGTAAGCCGCTGGCCATTGCCTCCAGGATCGTGTTCGAGATTCCTTCTGCCAGAGAGGGCAGCACAAACACGTCCATGGCCCGAAGCAATTCAGGGACATCCTCCCGCTCACCCGGCAGCCAGGCGACTTGTGCCAGGCCAGCCGCCTCGAGTATAGATCGGGCAGGCTCACGCAACGCGCCGTCACCGACCATGACCAACCGCAGGCTTTCGCGGCCCCTGGGGTATTCCTTCACCAGGCGGACAAATGCGTGCACCAGCGTGATCTGATCCTTGACCGCTTCCATGCGCCCCACCGTACCGATGACTATCTTGTCGGCTCCGAAATAATTCCCGGGCAGCACTGCCCTTGCCTGCGCACTGGCCGGTGTGAACTTTTCTGTATCCACGCCATTGCAGATGTGGGAGATTTTAGGTTCTGGAACACCGACCTTCTCCTGCAAATAGCGCTTCAAATCAAGGGATAGCGCAATATAACGATGGATCAGCGGCCTGAACAGCCTGCGAAGTAGCTGGTACTTCTTGCTGGTACCGTCGAGATCATGAATATCGCGCCCGTGTTCACCGTGTATCCGGTGCGGCACACCAGCCAGCAGTGCAGGCAACTGGGCTTCCAGGGTGGAAAGATTCCGGGTATGCACAATATCCGGTTTCAGGCGGCGAAACAGCCGCAAAAGTTTCCCATAGAGCCGCAGGTCTTTGCCAGGGCGCTTTTGCAGGACGTGCACCTCAACATTCGGGTTCTTTATTCTGTTTCGGAAATCCGTGTAGTCGTTCAAACTGATAATCACGTGACGGTATTGATCTTCGGGCATCCGGTTGATCACATTTACGAGGCCGTTTTCAAGCCCGCCAACCGCGAGTTGGTAAATCACATGGACAATCAGTGGTACTGGTCGTGACTGACCGGTGTGCGCCTTTATAGGAGGCCTGCTGACCCAGCTTGGATTGTCCGGAGTAATCCACCGGAACCAATCCATGGCTCCGGATACAACCACCCTAAAATACCCAGGATCAATTTTATTGTCGATATACAAGTATCCGACGTCTTTACGGTCCAGTCTGAGGAGATCCGATTTATGTGAATTATTCGAAAAACGCGTCGTTACCGCATACTCAACACCGCATTCTCTGGCGATCTCCACCACCTTGGGTGTAAAGACCCCGCCGGGATAGGCCAGCCCTCCGCACTGCTTCCCTGTTAACTGCTCTATACGTTCTTTTGCAGCCAATATTTCTTTTTGTATTTCCTGCTCATCCAGTTCGTCCAACAATTTATGACTGACTGTGTGATTCGAAATCTCGACCAATCCGGACATCTCTTTCACGTGGTCCCACGACAACATCAGCGGTGGCCGAGGTGCACCAACTGGCATGCTCGATCTGAGCTTGTCAATAAAACGGTTGCGTTCTTCAACAGGGATTCCAAGCAGTGTTGCGCGGATAAACGCTTCAATACGCGCTGTTCTGGTATCTGACAAGCACGCCATAAGCTGGGCAGCCGCTCTCAGTTCTGTTGAGAAACTCCCATCCAGCTCGGGCATTATCAGTCCATCTGTCCGGCAGAAATAGTCAACCTCATCCCACCAGAGATAGTTGAACGCGCTTCCAATTGCGCCTGTTGTAAGAAAAAGCGTCGCGGGAATATCATATGCCTTGAGTCGTGGATAGGCGTGCTGATAGACATCAAGATAACCATCATCGAAAGTGATCGCTATGGTACCCGGCTTGAATTTCCGCCCCTGCCTGATTTGCTGTACCGCACCCGAAAGGGAAACGACATGGTAATTCTGACGAATCATGTCGAGCAGGGATTCGAACTGCCCTTCCGTGACCATCATCGGTTTGTACAGACTTTTCGACCACGCCGCCTCTGTCACAACCCGGTGTAAGCCAAGTATTGTCAGATTCCGGGTAGCGTAATGCCCGCCAAGCGATAACAGGCCTGTCTTACAGAACGCGGTCGCCCAATACTTTTTCAGAATATTCTTCAAGTTTATTGTTTCCGCTGAAATTGTATTGTAGACACGTGCAGGCCAGGTCCGTTGATGAGTTCTTTTGGCCTTAAGCAATCCATACCTGGTGAGTGCGCTTTTGCGCCTGGGCTTTAACAACAGGGTGTTCCTGATGACTTTGCCCGGTACGCATGCATCTATTATTTACTTGTTGCATAATAATACCATTAACATCCAATTCAGGGTTAATTATACGCAATCCTTTGAGTAAACAAGGAATATTCAGTTAGTGCACCAGACGCCTGTCGGGTACAGTTAATCGCATGCCTATCCCGAATACATCCGTCAACGAAACCGTGCTCCAGGCATCAGAACGACTTGCAAAGCTCAGAGAGCAATTTGCAAGCTGTTACCCGGATTTACTCACTCGATATCCCCTCGTGGATTATATACACACCCTGGATAGTTCAGAGCCGCTGCGGGGCTACCGATATGCCCCCCCGCTCACCCACAAATGGTGCAACGAAATCGAGGCTTCAGGTGAATCAAGCTCTCTCGATAATTACCACAAGATGGTTCTCGTATATCTTATTACCGACTTCGTTAACCGAATTAAGGGCCTGAGCGTTCCCAACTCTATTCTTACCCTTCTGGCCGACTCTTTCCAGCGAATCCTGGCGCAGCTTGAGAGTGCTGAAAATAATTTTTATCTGCATAGTAACGACCTGTTTTGCAAGGATCTCGCCTTGTGTCGCCTTAAGCTTCTGCCTTGCGGATCTGAACTGGTCGACGCTTATTCAGGTGTCCCGCGAAGCATCTCATTTCGGAACGGTTTGCAACAATTCGTACGCTTCACAAGATTTTTTCTACTCAAGGGCAACGGCTTCAGGCCTTGGTACGAAAGCCACTGGGACCGCCGACTTATACGTTCGTTCACGCCCCTGGACTATGAGCAGTGCTATCTACGCATCGCAGAATTGCTGGAACTCAATCCAACAATTAAAGGAATGATGGGCTCCAGTTGGTGGTTTGACCCAGCCCTGGATTCTATCAGTCCGAACCTGACCTTCCTCCGCAAGGTACCGCTTGACAATGGCGCACAGCTATTTCGTGTAGGTACCAGTGTTGCCGCAACCCAGGCTGCAATCCACCTCTCTGCTGAACGAAAACGTCTATACGATTCGGGAAACTATCTTCCAACGATATACATGCTCGCCTGGGCTCGAAAAGACATGTTGGAGTGGGCAAACCGGCACGCTTCATAATGCACCAGCGCTGTACTCCTGTCATATGAGCGAAACGATGGCCAACTTCAACGCCAGTGGCGTCTCGAAGGTGGACTCAGTAAGGAGGGCATCCGGGAAAATCACCCCGTAGGTTTCCTCCAGCTCGAGGAGAAGGTTGACCGCGGCCATGGAATCCAGCCCCAGCTCATAGAGATTTGATTCCATGGTCAGGGCATTCCCGTCGCCGATCTGTCTTAGATAATTGTGCAGTATCCCGAGAAATGCCCCGGCATCAATTTGTTTGCTAATGTCTTCCATACTTGCT
>Ga0316191_10000274_pt1 | contig 32154 bp, 27 predicted proteins | sample Eddworburr2cm_MG_FD_204928 | JGI IMG/M metagenome (GOLD analysis project Ga0316191, IMG submission 204928) | Coastal sediment microbial communities from Maine, United States - Eddy worm burrow 2 cm | ecosystem: Environmental > Aquatic > Marine > Coastal > Sediment | place: USA: Maine...
GCGTCAGGCTGACCGCAAACACTCTGTAAACGCTAAGACGCCAAGAGCGCAAAGAAGCCGCAAAGATTACATTTCGAGTTTTTCTTGGCGATGGTCTTTGCGGTCTTTGCGTCTTTGCGGTTCCAAATACGCTCCGGTTATTCGAATCATTTCAAGAAACGGTTGGACGAACACCATCAGGCGTGGAGACGGGGACGGGTCAGAAAGGAAAGCCGAAGTTCAGGCGAATGCCCTTGATGTGCGGGCCGAAGCGGTAGCCGAGTCCAATTCGTGGCAGCGGGATCAACCAGAGCTTGACCTTTGGCGTGGTTCCGAAGGTGAAGCCCACTTCATTGGTGTACTGGATTTCGAGGGGCTCGCTCTCGTCGCGGCCAATGATGGCGTCGATGTACTGGCGACGTATGTAATAGCCGCTGAGGTCGGCCTGGTTTCCTCCGATGGTGAACGGGAGTGGGTGGCGGGCGTCGAAGCCGAGTCGAACCTCTCCGAAATCACTTTCCACGGCGTCGGTTGCGGTGAAGGTCGACAGGTATTGCACCTTGGTGCCAAAGCTGAGGAACCATTTCTTCACCGGCCAGGTGGCGATGGTACGCATGCCGACCGACCACAACCCATAACCGAGGTCGTTGTCGAAGTCACGGCCGTAGCCGATCTCTGCAAACGGTTTGAGGATCCAGCCCTTGCCTGCGGGGACCAGGAATTCGACGCCTGGAGTTGCAGCAAGCGATTGGAATTTGTAGTTGAAATCGATCGCGTCTTCGACAGTGAAGTCATAGACCCCTGCGTAGACGACGAACCGGAGCCGCAAGCCCCAATCGTCATCGTTGGCTGTGAATATCTTGAAGCTGGCTGGGATGCGGAGGTCGTAGACTTTCGTGTCGGGCGTGGCCGAGTCGCCGCCGGTGAAGCCGAATGCGAATGGGTGGAAGGTCGGGCTCCCATCGTCCTGAGCGAATGTGGGAACCGCGATTGCGAGGATTGCGACCAAAACCGCCACTGAGAGTGCCCGACCAGAAGACCGGGAACACCGAGGTGACGCTGAGATCATGCGCGCAGTATATATCGGACAAAAAAAGACCCGGCGCGAAGCCGGGTCGTTCGGTTTTCGGTTGTCGTTTGCGTCAGCGCGTCGTTGGCTTGAAGTCGACCCGCCGGTTCTTGGCTCGACCTTCCGCCGTGTTGTTCTGCGCCAGCGGCTCGTTCGGACCAAAGCCCTTCGTCGTCAACCTTCCGGCCGCGACACCGTTGGTCTCCAGGTAGTTCTTGACAGCTTCGGCGCGCTCCTTCGAGAGCTGCATATTCCAAGCCAGTGGCCCGGTGCTGTCGGTGTTGCCCTGGATCTCGACCATGTACTGCTGGTTCTTCTTGAGGAAGTTGGCGACCCGGAGCAGGACCTCCGCCGCCGCGGGTTTGATCGTATTGCGGTTGACGTCGAAGAGCACCTGACCCCTCACGAACCACTCGTCGCCCGCGACCTCGATTCCGGCAATCGGGCAACCCTTGTCATCGACCGGAACCCCCCTCGGTGTGCCGGGACACTTGTCGAGATAGTCGGGTACGCCGTCACCGTCCGAGTCAACCGGGCAACCCTTTGTATCGACCTTGGCGCCGCTGGGCGTGCCGGGGCACTTGTCGAGATAGTCGGGCACGCCGTCGCCGTCGGAGTCGATCGGGCAACCCTTGGCGTCGACCGCGACATCCTTCGGGGTTCCGGGACACTTGTCGAGATAGTCGGGCACGCCGTCACCATCGGAATCAACCGGGCAACCCACCGAATCTACCTCGACACCCTTGGGGGTGTCCGGGCATTTGTCGAGGTGGTCCGGAACGCCGTCACCGTCGGCATCGGGCCACAGAAAGACGTCAGCGACGAATAGTGCCATCGCCCGGGAAGTCGTCAGCTTACTCGCGGGTTTGAGGTAGCCGGAACCGCCCGCGGCCACCACATTTTCGAGGAGCTGACGTCCTTTCTTGCTGTTGCCGATCTGGACTGCATAGATTTCGAGGTTTTCGCCAAAGGCGGATGCCAGGCCCTCGGCTGCGGCCACTTCCTTCTTGCCCATGTCGAGACCGTCGCTGACGATGATGACTGCTGTCCTCACGTCTCTTTTGAAAAGATCTGCGCCGGCCGCGTCGAGAGCGAGGTTGAGGGGACTGGTGCCGTTGGCGCAGCTGAACCTCGCAACGCCGTCGCTGAATGACGAGCTGAGGTACTCACCGATTTCGATGATCGAGACCGTCTTGTCCTCGCTCTTGCAGAGCCCGCGCCCGAAGGTCCGCAATCCTCCGTCGTAGCCGAGGTCGGGAGTGGTCTGGTTCAGGCTGATCAGGAAGTCCTCTGAGATCCCCAGCTTCCGTTGCCGCTGCCAACGATCGGTCATCGAAAGCGAGCCGTCCGCAATCACGACGAACTGATCGACCTTGCGAACATATTTGTCGGTATCGATCGTTCCCGGCTCGAAGCCCAATTTCGGTTGAGACGATGCGCAGGCCTGGGTCAGCATCACCATGGCGAAGATCAGGACGATGTACGAGGTGGCTCTTTTCATCATTCCTCCTCCTGTCTGCAGTGCCGGCCGGATGCCTGGACCCTCCATCGTCTATTCGACACGGAGGATCCTCCCCGGCCGGTTGCAGTGGGCTCGCGTGCATGCAGTCTGCCACAACCACTCTGCTGTAGCAATGTCGTCACCGCCTCACCCGCGGCGAATAGAAAACTCTGACAAGGCCTCTGTATGCTTGAGCCTATGAGTCACAACATGTATCGACCGATTCCCCTGAATTTCGAGCGCCTGCCGGAAAACGAGATGGTCTCACGAGGTCAGAGCTTTCGTGAGCTCATGGCCCGTCGCCGCTCGGTGCGCGAGTTCGCACCCGACCCCGTTCCTCGCGAACTCATCGAGACCGCAATCGCGGCGGCGAACACCGCGCCGTCGGGGGCCAACCGTCAGCCCTGGCATTTCGCTGTCGTCTCCGACCCGGTGGTCAAGGCGGAAATTCGTCGCGGCGCTGAGGCCGAAGAACAAGAGTTCTACGAGGGCGGCCGGGCGACGGAGGAGTGGCTGGAAGCGCTGGCGCCGCTCGGCACCGATTGGCGGAAGCCGTTCCTCGAGATCGCCCCATGGCTTGTGGTGGTCTTCAAGCAGATCCATGCGGTCGGTAAGGACGGGACCAAACTCACCAATTATTACGTCAACGAAAGCGTCGGCATTGCCTGCGGCCTGTTCATCGCGGCCATCCAGGGGATGGGTCTTGCCACCCTCACCCATACCCCACAGCCGATGCGGTTTCTGACCGGAATCCTCGATCGACCCGCCAGCGAGCGACCTTACATTCTTTTTCCTGTTGGCTATCCGCACCCCAACTGTGAGGTGCCGGAGATCTCCAAGAAAAGCCCCTCAGAGGTTGCGACCTGGTTCGAGAGGGAGTGACAGCGATGCCTCATTCATCTTTGACAGAGTCATATCATTCTCCGGTCTCTACCGGGATCCCGGTGGGATTTTCCCGTGCTGTGAAGACGAGGGCCTGCGGCCCCTCATCGGTGTTGCAGGTCAGCACCAGCCGACCGGCGAGAAATCTAAAGCCCGAGGCGCCGGCAAGGGCCTGAAGATAACGTCGCTCGACATCCATCATCGCCTCCGGGCACACCATACGGGTGGCACCCATGCCGTTGAAACCAAGCTCCCCCGGATTCGGCGATACGACCCCGGCGAAGTAGTTGTTACAGCCACTGTTCCCCGAAACCTTGTCATCCTGGAAGTTGATACTGATTTTGACATCCTCAGGCGGCGGCTGATTCTTGCCGAGTTCGAGCAAGACCCATTCGAGCCCCCCGAGGTCAGCCAGCGACAACGTCCCGATGGTTTGGTCAGCGATTCGGGACAGACCATCTTCGCCCAGCATCCAGGTGACCAGGGCCTTCTCGGTCGGGCAGCACGCGGCGTCCTCGGGGCCCGCTCGGACGATGTCGAGGGTGATCCTGCCGTCCTCGATTGTGCCCGACCGAATCTGGACCCGGTCGCCGATCATTGCGGTGCCGAGATTGGTAATGGCCTCATCGTTTCTCGCCACGGCGGCGAGGTAGAGCCTGTTGCCGGATCCGCCAGAACTCTCCCAAAGCAGCGTTACAGCCTCGTCGAGCCCGTCCCCATCGAGGTCGCCGGTGAGAATGAAGTGGTCGATCAGACCGACTGTGGGACGTGAGGCCCCATCTTCGACATATGGCGCTCCTTCCCACCGCCCACCGGAGAGGGTCACGGGGTCGTTCATGACGCCGGAGTAGGTGGCGTTGGCGAGCTCGAGGGCTTTTGGCGCACCATTCACATCCCCCGTGACCGCCATCTCGCCGCCGAGGGTGCCATCACTGCCGCAGGCTGCGGCTGCAATCAACAGGACAGCACTTGCCAGCCTTTGAATCACGCTCATTCTTCGCTGCCGGTTGCTGTGGCGTCGGCTGCCTCCAGGGCGGCGCGTTCGCTCGTCTCGATCTCGCCTTCGACAGCGATGAGTTTCTCTCGCAGGAACTCCGAATCCTCCTCGCTGAACTCGAAGAGGTTGCCACCTGAAAAGTAGCGGAGGGCAAAATTGATTCCTGCGCGAGCCCGGTAAAAATCGCCGGCCGCAATGTGCTCCTCGATGTCCTGGAAGATCGACTCGCGCACGACCTGGCGCGCCCTCTGCTCGGGCGACAGGATGGTGAAACCGGTGATGGCCAGACTGATGGCCATCCGGTCCTTCTCGGCCATCTCGAACTGTGCCTGGAGGTCTGCCAATCGATTCTCGATCACCTGCCGTTCGGGCCCGGGTTCGAGATTCTCGCGACGCTCCGTCAGATTCGCCATCTCGGCCTCGATCGCCGCGAGTTGCTCTTCGACCTCATCGACGATGCCGTAGGCGTTCGCGACTCGGGCATTCTCCACCGAGGCCTCAAACGCCGTGGCCAGAGCCGCGACCACCAACACCACCGCCAGGGTTCCGAGGGTCGCTGCCAGACGCGGTCTTCGCCGCGACCAGTTGGCCAGCTTTTCAACCTTCGTTGGTTCGATCGCCGACACCGGTAGGAACTCACGGTAACGGCGGATGTCCTCTGCCAGCTCGCGGGCCGAGCGGTAACGTTTGAACGGGTCCTTGGCGAGCGCCTTCATGGTGATGGCCGAGATCGTGCGATCGACCCGCTGGTTCCGCTTCCGGGGCGCCTCGGGCTCGTGGTACATCACGCCCTTCATCGACTCGACCGCGGATTCGCCTCGGAAGGGATTCACCCCGGTCAGGATCTCGTAGAGCATCACTCCGAGCGAGAAGACATCGGTCTGGCGGTCCGACTCGGCGGCGTGACCCGACGCCTGCTCGGGTGACATGTAGGCCGGTGTGCCCATCACCGCACCGAGGTGGGTTCGCTGGGAGTCGGATTGGTTGCTGTCGTCGTCCTCGACCAGCTGTTTTGCCAGCCCCCAGTCCATGACGTAGACGACACCAAAATCGTCGACCATGATGTTCTCGGGTTTGAGATCGCGGTGGATCACGCCCTGGTCGTGGGCGGCGGCCACGGCCTGGCAAGCTCGGCCGAAGATACCGATGAACTGCGCCCGATTGCTCCGATCCAGGTAGTCGTCGGGGATCCGTTCCTTCATCAGCTCGCCGAGAGTTTTCCCCTTCACCTTCTTCATGGCATAGAAACAATCGCCGTCGGGCAGGAGCCCGGCTTCGAATACCGGGGTTGTTCCAGGGTGGTCGAGGCCGGCGAGAATCTCGGCCTCGGCAAAGAAGCGTTGACGGATATCACCCTGGGCGGCGTACTCCGGCCGCAATCTTTTGACGGCGACGGGGCGATGCAACTGGATGTCGGTCGCCTCTTGCACGACCGCCATCCCGCCCTCGCCGAGGGTTTCGCCAATCAGATAGCGATTGCCGGAGCTGGAATCGGTCCGTTCATGGGGCTCGACGTAGTCACTCGATTTCTGGTCACCGGAGGGATCCAGGTCGAGGAACTTCGTCGCTTCGGTCACATCGCCCTCGGGTTTCGGGTCATCGTCGTCACGTGTCATCAGCGTTCTCCCACTCCTCCACCTCGGCTGTGCATGGTGTCGGTAGAGAGATTGTAGCAACGGGTAGCGGGCCGTCCTACCGACCAACAATTGCAGCGCTTGCTATATTCGGCGGGATGTCTGGTGCGAAACCTCCTGATTCCGACGAGCATAAGGGCCGTTCGGGCTTCGTTGTGGAGATCTGGCGGTCGGTCTTTCCGCGGCCGATCATGCCCCGGACGGAGCGCGAACGGCGACGGAAGGTCCTCGAGTTCTTCGTTCTCCACATGCGGCCGGTGCGGGTTCGTCGCCACACCCTTCCCTACACTCACACCTTCGGTCTCGGCGGCAGCTCGCTGACCCTGATCGGGCTCATGGTCTTCACCGGTGTGCTGCTGATGCTGGCATATGAACCATCCCCGGAACGGGCGTACGCCTCCGTCATCGGTCTCCAGAATCAGTTCCTCTTCGGTGGTCTGGTACGGAACATCCACCACTGGAGCGCCAATCTCCTGGTTGCCGTGGTCCTTCTCCACATGCTGCGAGTCGTCTTCACCGGCGGTTTCCATGGCCCGCGGCGCTTCAACTGGGTGTTGGGCCTCGGGTTGCTGGCCGGGGTCATGGCCGCCAACTTCACCGGCTATCTGCTGCCGTGGGACCAGCTCGCGTTCTGGGCCGTCACCATCTGTACGGGGATGTTCGGATATGTGCCGTGGATCGGTGAATGGCTGCAGGGAATGGCGCGCGGCGGACCCGAGGTCGGCTCGGCCACCCTGGTCATCTTCTACACCTTTCACACCACCCTGGTCCCGGTGACCCTGGTGCTGCTGATGGGCTTTCATTTCTGGAGGGTCCGAAAGGCAGGGGGTGTTGTCGATAGCCGTCCGCCCGAAGAGATCACTGAAGAGAAACCTGATTACGTGTCAACCCTGCCCACGCTCTTGATGCGGGAGCTCGCCGCGGCCCTGGCCCTGATCGCATTCGTTGTCGTCGTGTCGGTCTTCATCGATGCCCCGCTCGGCGCGCCGGCCAACCCCGGGATGAGCACCAACCCGGCCAAGGCGCCGTGGTACTTCGTCGGCTTCCAGGAGCTGCAGCTTCACTTCCATCCCTTGATTGCGGTGGTCGTGATCCCGGCGCTGGTCGCCTTGGCCCTACTGGTCATTCCGTATCTGCGCTATCCACGAGAGCTGGCCGGCCCCTGGTTCCTGTCCGACATTGGACGTCGCACCGCCGTGGTGGCGGCCGTGGTCGGACTCTGTGTGACGCCGGTCCTGATCCTCCTCGACGAGCTTGTGCTCCAGCCGGGTGCGGGTCTGCCATCGCTGGTCTGGCGGGGGGTCGTTCCACTGGTGTTGTTGGGTGCCGCGGCATTCGGATTCAGAACTCTGTTGACCAAGAGATTTGGCGCCAGAAAAGGGGAGCTTGTCCAGGCGATCTTTGTTCTCTTCCTGGCCGTGTTGGTGGTGCTGACCGTCACCGGTGTCTGGTTCCGCGGCCCCGGCATGGCCCTCACCTGGCCTTGGAGCTGACTGTATGACTTTTTGCATTCCGGGTTTAACGCAAAGTCGCAAAGTCGCTAAGGCGCAAAGTTTTTATTTGAGCCGGACAATACTCAGTCTTGAATGGTCTTCTTTGCGTTTTTTTCCTAATGGCGTACCAATCGGGAGGGTTTTTGAATAATCCTGTGCCCGAGGCGTCGCGAAGGTCCTTCCTCGGGAAGTTGTGGCTGCTACTCGGCGGGGTAACGGTGGCCGAGGCGGTCTGGATCGTCAGTGATTTCTTCAAACCGCGGCGACGCCGGGCGGCGGACGACGCCGCAAGCTCGGTCATCGTTGCCGGGCCGGTGGACCGATTCGAATCGGGATCGGTAACCGCCTTCCCGGAAGGGCGGTTCTATCTGGCGCGGCTCGCCGATGGCGGCTTCCTCGCCCTCCATCGCGAGTGCACCCACCTCGGCTGCACCGTCCCGTGGGTCGCCGCTGAGGACCGTTTCGTCTGCCCCTGCCACGCTTCGTCCTTCGACATCACAGGTGATGTCCTGAGCCCACCGGCGCCGCGGCCGCTCGACGTCTTTCCGGTGCGCATCGAGAACAATATTGTCAAGGTGGACGTCAGGAGAGCCGTCAAACGGCAGAGCTTTGCGGCCTCGCAGGTGGTGCGCTCGTGACGATGGCCCGAGATTCCCTCGATCGCTGGAAGCTGATCGGCGTCGTCGCCACTGCGGTGATAGTTCTCAGCGTTCCAGCCTGGGTGGTCCGCAAGGGGGGGGCGGAGCCCGCAGGAAAGATGGTCGAGGCGGAGGCGACCTTTGTCGGTCGCGAGGTTTGCCGGCCGTGCCACGAGGCGGCCTATTCGAGCTGGCAGGGCTCGGATCACGACCTCGCGATGGACGTGGCGACGGCGGAGACGGTGCGCGGCGATTTCGAAAACGCGGTCTTCGCCTCGAAGGGTGTGACATCGAGCTTCTTCAAGCGAGACGGACGTTTCTTCGTCAACACCGAGGGCCCGGATGGTGAGTTGAGCGACTTCGAGATCACCCACACCTTCGGCCACGAGCCGCTCCAGCAGTACCTCGTGCCGTTTCCCGGTGGACGCTTGCAGTGTCTGTCGATCGCGTGGGACGCGGATCTGGGTCAGTGGTTCGACCTCAACCCGGACACGGTGATCCCGCCTGACGACTGGCTCCACTGGACGCGCGCCGCCCAGAACTGGAACGGCATGTGTGCCGAGTGTCATTCGACCAATCTCCGGAAGAACTTCGACGCCGCGTCAAACTCCTACAACACCACATGGTCCGAGATCGACGTCAGCTGCGAGGCCTGCCACGGGCCCGGCTCGGATCACGTGGAGTGGGCCGAGATCCAACCGATGGCCCGTTCGGAGATCGACGACTACGGTCTGGTCATGCACACCGGCAACATCAGCTCGCAAGAGCAGGTAGAACTCTGTGCGCCATGCCATTCTCGCCGCTCCGAGCTCGGCGACTGGGACCACTCGACGGCGGCCCTCCTCCACAGTCATCTACCCTCACTCCTCGATGAGGGCCTCTACCACGCCGATGGTCAAATCCTCGACGAGGTCTATGTCTGGGGCTCGTTTACGCAGTCGAAGATGTTCGCCAACGACGTGCGCTGCACGGACTGCCACGACGCCCACAGCATGAAGCTCAAATTCGAGGGCAATGACCTCTGCCTCCAGTGCCATCGTGCCGACGCCTACGACACCGCCGAGCATCATTTCCACAAAAAGATTTTCGAGGGCGAGCCCTCCGACGGAGCCCTTTGCATCAAATGTCACATGCCGGAGCAGCCGTATATGGTGATCGACGAGCGAGCCGACCACAGCCTGCGAGTCCCGCGACCGGACCTCAGCCAGACACTCGGCACTCCCAATGCCTGTTCCCAGGGTGGCTGCCACGACGACCGGCCCCTGAGCTGGTCGGTGGATGCGTTCACGAAGTGGTACGGCCAGGCCAAGAAGCCTCACTATGGGCCGACCCTCGCGGCCGGCCGCGAGGGTCGGTCTGAAGCTCGGGATGACCTCGTGCGCCTCGCCGGCGACGAGCTCTATCCGGCCATCGTTCGCGCGACGGCGCTTTCGCTGCTCGGCCAATACCCTGGCGAGGAGAGTACTCGTGCGTTTGCCGTGGCACTCGCCGACCCGGAGCCGCTGATGCGCCACACGGCGGTCAACAACGTCGTTGCCGCTTCTCCAGAGGAGCTTGTTGAGCTGGTCGCGCCTCTTCTCTTCGACCCGATGAAGGCGGTACGGATGCAGGCTGCGGTGCAGCTCGCCGATGTGCAGGATCAGCTGTTGAAGCCGTATCAACGAGAGGCCCTGGCCGACGCTCTGGCCGAGTATCGGAAGGCCATGGAGTACTCGCTCGACTTCGCCTTTGCCGGCCACAACCTCGGCAATCTTGCCGCTCGCCTCGGCGATGCAGCTGAGGCCGAGAGGTACTACCGGACGGCAGTCTCGATCGACGATCTCTTCTACCCGGCCAAGGCGAATCTGGCGGTGCTCCTGAATGCGCGTGGTCAGAACGAAGAAGCGGAGGCTCTGCTGCGCTCGATTCTCGACGCATACCCGGAGCAACATGAGGTCGCCTACTCGCTGGGTCTATTGCTCGCCGAGATGGGCCGGTATGTCGAGGCGGAGTCCTACCTCACAAGGGCAGCCACGGGGATGCCGGACCACGAGGGGGTGCAACGAAATCTCCGCGCAATCCGTGAGTACCTCGCGCAGCGCGGCGGATCTGCCGAGTGACGCGGGCTTCGGTGAAGCCAGAAATTCTGTCGTCGACCACCGTAAACCACTTGCCACCGGCCTGCGAGTGGCTTTGCGCCGTGGGGAATTGGCGTGTTACATTGCCGGACCACTCGTTATATCTGAAATATGCAGGTCGACAGAAAGGTTAGTCTCAATTGAAAGGAACTCGGAAATGAAAAAAGCACTTGGACTCGTATTTGTATTGGCCCTGGCCGCGACGCCGGCGATGGCACAGAAGGTCACCGTCGATTACGCACATGATTTTGACTTCAGCGGTGTCAAGACATTTCAGTATGTCGACACCAAGGATTCCAACTCAAAGAACGAACTGATGGCGGGACGCATCGTCGAGATGATCAAGAAGGAGCTGCGCGAGGGCGGTCTCACCGAGGTCCAGGAGAACCCTGATCTCTATGTGACCTACCACGTCACGACCGAAGAGTTGTCTTCCTTCAACACCACCAGCATGGGCTACGGCGGCTACGGCGGTTACGGTCCCGGCTGGGGAGGTTATGGCGGTTATGGTTATGGCGGCATGGGCGGCATGGCCAGTTCCACTACCTATGAAACGAAGTACACCGAGGGGACTCTGATCCTCGATGGCTACGATCCCACCGACAAGAAACTTGTCTGGCGCGGCACCGGCATGGTGACGATCAAGGAAAAGCCCGAGAAGCAGATCAAACAGGTGGATAAAATTCTCAAGAAGATCGGCGCCAAGTGGGACAAGATCCTCGAAGGCAAGGGCAAGTAGGCTCGCCGAAGCACATACCGTTCAACGCCCGGTCGCCGAGATGGCGACCGGGCGTTTGTGACTCGAGAAAAGGGCCGGCGTGCTAATATTCGCTCCGGATTTTTTCTGGAGTCGCACACCAACAGGGCCGACAGAAGGGCCCCTCAAAAGGAGTTGAGAAATGAAGAAAGTGATTGGATTGGTTTTTGTTGTGGCCCTGATCGCGACGCCGGCGATGGCTCAGAAGGTGACCATCGACTACGCCCACGACTATGACTTCGATAGCATCAAGACCTTCCAGTATGTCGACACCGCGGAGAGCAATGTCAAGGGCAACCAGATGATGGCGGATCGCGTCACCAACATGATCAAAAAAGAGCTGCGCGAGGGCGGTCTGACCGAGGTCCAGGAAAACCCTGACATCTACGTCACCTACCACTTTACGACCGAGGAGCGGACCAGCTACCAGACAACCAACTTCGGCTACGGCGGCTACGGCGGCGGCTGGTACGGTTGGGGTGGCGGCATGGGCTCCTCGTCGACCCAGCAGATCAACTACACCGACGGCACCCTGCTCATCGATGCCTACGACAGCACCGACAAGAAGATGATCTGGCGAGGTACCGGCACGGTGACGGTCAAGGCCAAACCCGAGAAGCAGATCAAGCAGGTCGAGAACATCCTCACCAAGATCGGCGCCAAGTGGGACAAGATCCTCCACGGCCAGGGCAAGTAAGTCCGTCAAAAACAGAAGCTGAATCAAAACGCCCGGTCGCGAAAGCGATCGGGCGTTTCTTTTTGGACTTGAAATCCGCTCACGACGAACTGCAGCGCATCAAGGCTTGAGACCTGTGGCTTGAGGCTTGACATTCTCGAGAGAGGATTCGATCTTTCAAGCCCCGAGCCCCGAGCCCCGAGCCCTGAGATGCGTTACCAGCGAACCCGGAAGTAGAGGCTGAAGTCGTTGATGTCGAGGTCAATCTTCGCCCGCAGCAATCCCTCCTCGACCGAGGCTCCGATATTGTCCCAATCCACGTCGACGTTTGAAAAGTTGATGGCTGCGCCGAAGCCCCAGCGGCGTTCAGTGATGTACTCGCCTGCCAGACGGCCGATGTACTGGCCGCCTTTGACATCCCCGATCTTCACCGCGAGCCACCCGGCCTGGGCTTTGAGAACCCACCGCTCGCGAAAAATCCGGCGATACTCGAAGTTGATGTAGGGAAGGGGTGCTGTGCCGTCGATCTGTTCTTCGAGCTTGGTGTCATCCACGGTCAGAGTCGTCTTCAGGCCCATGACCCGAAATCCGAGGCCGAATCCGCCGGCCCATCGTTCCTTGACCCAGGGGTAGTAGGTGTAATCGACGGCGAGGGTGCGGATGTCGAAACCGAGTGCGACGTCCGCTTCGATCGGAATGATCTCGCCACCCCAATCGATCTCCTCCAGAACCTGGGTCGAGGAGTCTCGATCGACGTCCTGCCAGCGAACACCGAGACGGTGCCGACGGCCCGCCATCCACTCGAACGAGAGCGAGGGTACGATTTCCTGGTCGGGCAGACCGAGGTCGTTCTCGAAGCTGAGAGTGGTCCCCTTGCCGAAAGCTTCTGAATCGAGCCGGATCGTGGTCGCAACCTGGACCCAGCTCCCCTCGGACTTGAAGTTGAAGGTGTCGAAGAGTGGTTCTTGGACACCCTGGGCAGCTGCGGGCGGGGCGCTCATTACCATGCCGAGAGAAACGAGCACGGCGACGCGACGCATGATCAGCCTCCTCGGGGGCGAATTTCCTCGCCAACGGTACCATGAGCAGATCCGCGTTGAGCCTGCCGCCGTTCCGCAACCTGCAACGTCTCGCCATGCTGCGCACCGGCTGCTCGGTTGACCGAGGGTCGTTGATCTGGCTGCGAATGCTCTCATGTCAAATGAGGACTGAATCCTCGATATTCATAAGAGGTAACTTCGGTGTTGGCAGCTCGTGCGGCTCGAAGCCCGTACTCCTGGTTTCAAATGTCATGCACAAATTCGCAATTGAATTGCGAATTTGTACTCGAGTACTCGAGCTGGATGCTCGATGTCTCGTGAGCCTCCTGCAATCTTCGCGCTCGGGTGGGCGGGGAAGAGCCCCGGCCGGCTCTACCCGACACCCATGTTCGCCCACAGGAATCCGTCACCCGGAGGGTCGCCCAAGACGCTTCGCGAGGTCGGCTTTGTCGACTGCCTTGGAGAGGGCATCCTCGTACTCGACGGTTCCACTCTTGACCAGATCCGCCAGTGAGTCGTTCAACAGCTGATTTCCGGCTGCCTTGCCAGTCTGCATCGAACTCACGATCTGGTGGGTTTTGCCCTCGCGAATCAGGTTCGAGACGGCGGCGCTCGAAACCAGGATCTCGAAAGCGGCGACCCTGCCACCCCCGATGCGCTGGAGCAGGTTCTGCGCGACGATTCCGCGCACGACATCGGCCAGCGTCACCTGGATGCGGCTTTGCTCCTCGGGTGGGAAGAGGCCAACGATGCGTTCGATGGTCGAGACCGCGGTAGAGGTATGCAGGGTAGCGAGCACCAAATGACCGGTGTTGGCGGCCTCGAGCGCCAGCGAAACCGTCTCGTGGTCGCGCATTTCACCGACCAGGATGATGTCGGGATCCTCCCGCAGTGCCGCCCGAATCGCAGCCGCGAAGCTCGAGGTGTGGGACCCCACCTCGCGCTGGTTGACCAGGGAAAGCTGCGAGCGGTGAACGAACTCTACCGGATCCTCGAGGGTGATGACGTGCTCCTTGCGCTCCCGGTTGATGAGGTCGACCATCGCAGCCAGGGTCGTCGACTTCCCGCTCCCGGTGGGGCCAGTCACCAGGACCAGGCCTTTGGGGATTTTGCAGAATTCCGTGACGACCGCGGGCATGCCGAGCTGATCGAGGGTCAGGATAGTGTTCGGGATGAGACGAAAGACCGCACCAACGCCCCCGAGATCGCGAAAGAGATTGACCCGGAAACGGGCAACTCCAGGCAGCGCGAGCGCGAAGTCGGTGTCGTTTGCAGCTTCGAATTCCTTTCGATTCCGATCCTCCAACATATCGCCGAGCAGCTCGAGCACCGTCTCCGGTCCGAGCGGCGGAATGTCGGCGATCTCGTGCATCGCACCGTCAATGCGCCAGCGTGGACGCTGGCCTCCGGTGAGGTGAAGATCCGACGCACCCTCGGTGGCCATTGCCCGAAGCAGCCGCTCCAGCATCGCGGTCTCTGCAGGAGGACCGTCTTCCTCGCGCTCGTCGTCACCGGCCCGGCTCCTGAGGATCTCGGAAAGGCGGCGGTTGTCGAGGTGCACGATGCGCACTTCCATCGCCGGGAGATGGACGCGGATTCGTTCGATGAGCTCGGCGGAGGGTTGGTCGGCACAACCGATGGTGGCCACCTGGCCGTCGACAGCCAGCGGAACCACCCGGTGGCGCAACATGAACTCGTGCGGCAGTAGAAGAAAAGCCTCGCTGGATGGCTCCAGATTCGGGTCGGCCTCCGGCACTGGAATGCGTTTGACAACCAGGGCCAGACGCTCGGCCAACGAACGCGCAACGGCGAGCCCGAACGAGGGTACCTTCTCGACCATGACCTCGAAGAATCGCGGCTCAAAGCGAGCGACTGTCGAGGGCACGACGGCATCCATTGAAGCCTCACTGGGCCGACCCAGGAGCAACGACGCCATGCCGAGCATTTCGCCGCGACCAAAACGAGTCACTTCGACCGGGTCGCCGCCGGTGCCTTTGGCCATCAGTACCCGCAGCTCGCCCGCGAGGATGAGGAAGAATCCTCCGGGGGGCTCGCCCTGTTGAAGCAGACTCTCGCCTACATCGAGTTGGAGTAGTGTTGCCTGAGCCACCGCCTGGCGAAGCTGGTTATCGTCGAGACTCTGAAAAAGCGAAGCGCCGCGTGTTGCGGCCACAACCTTATCGATGTCTGCACCCTCGACGGGTTTGGTCTTCATTATTTCCTCCCACAGACGTCAGAGCTACTGCGCGCCAACTCATGGCCCCTGTTCAACCGGTATCCATCAAGCATGGCACAGCCGCTTTCAAAAGCGAACACCTCTGTACCGGGGGTCAGCAGACCAAGCCTCACCGCCGTTGTGAGAGAATCTCCGCTATGACTTCGAAGGTCGCCACCGTGCCCTCGAATCTTCAGGAGCGCCTGCGCTTCGAGGAGTTGCTCGCGGATCTGTCGTCGAAGTTCGTCAATCTGCCGCCTGCCGAGGTGGACCACGAGATCGAGGACGCGCTGTGCCGCGTCTGCCAGAATATCGGCATCGATTTCGGGGTGCTCTGGCAGTGGTCGACTGAGGACCCGGGTGTTATCAGGCCCACCCACTTCTACCCCGCCCAACAACGTGTTGAGCCCGCCGAACCGCTGCACCAGGAGCTTTACCCCTGGTCGGTGCAGCAAATGAGGGCCGGCCGCATGTTTTCCATCTCTTCGCTGGAGGAGCTGCCGGAGGATGCCGCCGTCGACCGGGAGAGCGCTCGCCTGACAGGCATCAAGTCGAATTTGTGTCTCCCACTCGCAGTGGGGGGTGCGCCGCCGGTTGGTGCACTGGCCTTCAATACGCTGCAAGCGGAGCGCGTCTGGCCGGATGCGCTGGTCAAGCGGCTGCAGATGGTCGCGCACGTCTTCACCAACGCGCTCGCCCGCAGGCGACACGAGCTGAGCCTGCAGCAGAGCGAGGAGCGCCTGGCCATGGCCGCTGACTCCGCCGGGGCGGGGCTCTGGAGTTTGAATTTCGATACGGGCGTCTTCTGGGCCACGGAGAGAGGGCTGGAGATCTTCGGGTATGAGCCGGGTGAGGTCATCAGCATGGAGCGTTTCGAGGCTTCGGTCCATCCCGACGATCGCAGCCTCGCCCTGGGAGGTATCGAGCAGTCGGTGCGTACGGGCGAGCCTGTCAATTTGGAGTACCGAATCATGCACCGGGGAGATGGACGCGTGCTGTGGATCGCTTCCCGCGGGCGGCTCAGCCTCAAACCATCAGGCGAACCGGATCGCCTGATGGGCGTTTCCGTCGACATCAGCGAACGCAAGCTGGCCGAGGAGGCGTTCCGTGCGAGCGAGGCTCGCCTGGCGGCGGGCGCCGACCTCGCCGGTCTCGCGTTCTACGAGGCGGACTTCGACGCGGGTGTCATGTATCTCGACGACCGGATGCGGGACCTCTGCGGCATCCCCCCGGGACAGGAGGATGGTTTCCAGGCCTTGAAGTTCTGGATTGAGCATCTGCATCCCGATGACAGGGGGCGCATGCTGGACCTGCGCCAGCAAATGCAGGACGGCAGGCTGGAGCGGATCTCCACCGAATATCGATATCTGCATCCGGCCCGTGGAGAGACTTGGATTCACCATCTCGCCGGCGTCGCCGCGCGCGACGCCACCGGACGTGCGCTCCGCACCTACGGTGTCCTCCGCGACATCAGCGAGCGAAAACGTGTCGAGGACGAACTGCGGGACCTGAGCCGCCGGCTGATCGGCGCCCACGAGGAGGAGCGCGCGTTGCTCGCACGCGAGCTCCACGACGATCTGACGCAGCGGGTCGCCGTGCTGGCGATCGAGGCCGGCCGCGCCGAGCTTGCCGATTCAGACGGACCGCAGGCAACTGCGATGCGGTCGGTTCGCGAAGGGCTCGTGAGCCTCAGCGAGGACATTCACACTCTGGCCTACCAGCTTCACCCGTCAGTCCTGGATGAGCTCGGGCTGGCCGAGGCGCTGAGGGCGGAGTGCGAACGGCAGGGTCGCCGAGGCCGGATCGAGCTCTCGTTGAAGCTCGATCCGCTGCCAACCGAGGTCGGGAGAGAGGTTGCGCTCTGCCTGTTCCGTGTGGCGCAGGAGGCGCTGAACAACGTGGCCCGCCACGCCGGTGCGCGTGAAGCCACTGTTACTCTCCGGCAGATGGACGGCGGGTTGCTCCTCGCCGTCCGTGATGACGGCGTAGGTTTCGATTCAGAAAACTCGGAAAAACGTAGGAGCCTCGGCCTCGCGAGCATGCGCGAACGAGCGCGGCTGGTGAATGGCACCCTCGACATCGAGAGCGCGCCCGGGCAGGGCGCTTCAGTTGTCGCCTGGGTTCCCACCGAAGGAGAGGCCCCATGAGCCCTGCTCACCGTCCGCGGGTGCTCCTTGCCGACGACCACCTCATGGTGGCCGAGGCGCTGAAGAGCCTGCTGACGCCTGAGTTCGATCTGGTGGGCGTGGTGGAGGACGGGCGCGCGTTGATCGAGGCGGCGGGAACGCTGCAGCCGGACGTGATCGTCGCCGACGTCACCATGCCCCACCTCAACGGCATCGACGCTCTGATCCACTTGCGGCAGGGTGGAGATCGAACGCCCGTGGTGTTTCTCACCATGCACCGGGATGTGAGCTTCGCGCGGCGCGCCCTCGACGCCGGGGCGTCGGGCTTCGTGCTCAAACACTCGGCGTCGGCGGAGTTGGTGACGGCCATCCGCGCCGCACTCCAGGGTAAGACCTACCTCACACCGCAGCTCGCCGGGGAAGTCCTGGAAGCCATGAAGGAGGGGCCGGAGCAGGCCGGCGACCCGGTTGCGTCCCTCACGCCGCGGCAGCGTGAGGTCCTCCAGCTCCTGGCGGAGGGGCGCTCGGCGAAGGAGATCGCTGCGGGCCTCGGGATCTCGGCCCGGACGGTGGAGTTCCACAAGTACCAGATGATGGAGACACTCGGCCTGCACACCAACGCCGAGCTGATCCACTTCGCCATCAAGCACGGCCTCGTCGAGCTCTGAGCTTGGACCCCCGAACCCGTATTTTTCCAGCGCCAAGCCCCGTAAAATTCCGAGGTCACATCCCTCCGAATCCCGTCTAACCTCTGTCTGATGCCGGTTGCAGAAACACAATGCGAAAAGCGCGAAGCAGTGCGACAGAAAAAAGACTGAGGAGCTGATCATGTATGAATTCAATTCGAAAATGTCTCGTGGGGCGCGCCCCACCAGGCACGTCGTCGCGGGCAAACGGGCTTTGGTGTTCCTGGTCCTGGTTACCGGCATCTGCTTTACGACCACTGCAGGCGTGATTGGAGCGCAGACAGAGAAACCCACTTCCCTGGCCGTGAACCGCCAGCTTCCTGAGGGGAAACAAACCACATTGGGCCTCTATGTGACGGCTCAAGAGGCGTACGAAATGTGGCAGGCCGCACCGGATAAGGTGACGATCATCGATGTGCGCACGCCGGAGGAGTTTGCCCTGATCGGCCATGCGGAGATGGCCTGGAATGTTCCCCTCGGCTTTATTACCTATCAGAGAATCGATGGCAAATTCGAGCACGGCGTACGGATGAACATCGATTTTGTCGCCGAGGTCAAGGGCCTGGCCGAGCCGACCGACACCTTGCTGCTCATGTGCCGTTCAGGTGGCCGCTCTGCCATGGCAGTCAACCAGCTCGCGGCAGCGGGCTTCACGGACGTCTACAACATCACCGACGGGATGGAGGGGGACAAGGTCAAGGATCCCGAAAGCGTCTTTCACGGGAAGAGGGTGAAGAACGGCTGGAAGAACTGGGGACTTCCCTGGACCTACAGCTTTGATCCCGAGAAGATCCTGATCGAGGAAGGCACCTCCAAGCAGACAGCTCCAGGCCAGTAATGGAGCGGAAACCTCGTGGTTTTCCCAGTGACAAGCCCCGTAAAATCCCGAGTTCACAGCCTGGAGAATCCCAACTAACCTCCGTTTGATGCCGCGAGCGAACATGCATTGTGACGACCACGGTCGCCGAAAAGGAAAGCCTCAATGCCAGAAAAGACTCTGAGCTGCGTTCTGCTGGCCGACCGCCATCACGGTCTCACTGAGGGCGTGCGCGGTCTGCTCGAGACGGCGTTCGGGACGGTGGTCATGGTTGCCGACGAGGCATCCCTGCTCGAGGGAGCGGCCCGGCTCCAGCCCGAGGTGGCGATCGTGGACCTTTCGCTGGCCCGGGATAACGGTCTGGGCTGGTTGCGGGAGCTCCGGCAGCGCTGCCCCGATCTCAAGGTAATCGTTCTCAGCGTCCACGACGAGGAGAGCGTGCGCAGCGCGGCAATCGCAGCTGGCGCTGACGCCTTCGTTCTCAAGCGGGCGATCGCAACCGATTTGTTGCCGGCTGTCGATGCCCTTGCCGGCGCGAAAGGGGCGAACATGGCCTGAGGTGCATGCCGAGGTATTCGAACGGAAACGAGTAGATCAAAAAACACCCATCGAAAAGGAGAAATAGAAATGGCAACTGCGAAGAAGAGCAAACTGGCGAAGGCAAAGGCGGCGGCAAAAACGACCAAGAAGTCAGCCGCGGCGAAAAAGGCGCCCGTCAAAAGAGTCTCCACGAAAGTGAAACTGAACTGGAAAGAGGTGTGGTTCACTAACTGCCCGATGGTCTCCGCCAACAACGTAGACCAGGAGCTGGGATGGTGCCGCGAGGAGTTCAAGAAAATCGGCGTCGAGTACGCTTACTTCCGCCACGCACCCGAGAACAACTGGTACCCCCACTACATCCACAACCTCGACAACCTTATCCGCTTCGGCGGTCTGTATCCCCCGATCCAGGTTCACGCCGACCTCCGCCGCACCGTGCTGCTGGGAGCGACGTGGGTCTACGAAGGTGGTGGTATGGCGGTACGCGCCCGTGACCCAATCTTCCGGATGAAGGATCTGAAAGGTAAAAAGGTCGGCATCTCGAAGAGCCTGAACACCATCAAAAACGACTGGTGGCGCATCCAGGAACACATGGGCATCGAGAACATCCTGATGCTCAACGATATGACCATGGACGATATCGAGCTCGTCGAGTTCCCCTACGCGGATGACTGGTACGACAAACCCGAGATGCTGGTCCCGCCGATGAACAACCCGTCCGAGTTGTGGATGCGCCGTAATCACAAGCAGGACCTGGCGTTCCGTCCGCTGGAAAATGCGCTCTTGAACGGCACCGTTGATGCCATCTACACCCAGAGCAAGGTCTTCCAACACCTTCAAGAGGCGACAGGAAAAATCAAGATGATCGAGGATCTGTCCAAGAATTCAGACTGGACCCTGCAGGTCGCCAACACTCCCGCTGTCATCACCTGCACCGAAGTGATGGCCAAAAAACACCCCGAGCTGGTTGTCGCCTACATGAAGGCGATGGTCAAGGTGGGGCGCTGGGCGAATCGGAACAAGCGCGCTGCCGGTGAGATTCTCAACCGTCAAACCTTCTATCTGGATGCCGAGGATACCTACGAGGGCATCAAGCACGTCGACATGGTACCGAGCCTGAGTGCACAGAACCTGGAGTGCATCAACATCGGTAAAGATTTCATGGTCAGCCACGGCTACATCAAGAACGACTTCGATGTGAACGAATGGGCGGCCCCGGAGTTCCTCAAGCAGGCAGCGACAGAAGTGCTCAAGGAAGAATGGGAAAGAAAGAGCTGGAGCAAGCTCCCCAAGGGCGGCGGGCTCGAGGTCGAAGGTACACGCCTCGGGTAGTCGGTAGGAGGCAGCTCAGCAGAGGATTCGAAGCGGATGTCCCCGGCGTGCCGTACGGCGCGCCGGGGGGTGCCGGGGGCAACGTGAAGAAGGGTCGGGGAGGAACGAATGGCCGTCAGCCACGGACTCGATACGATGATCAAGGTCGACGAAAACCTGTGCATTGCGTGCGGCAGCTGCATCCGCGCCTGCCCGGGTGGTCTGATCACCAAGCAGGATTTCCCTGTCCCCATCGAGAACGGGTGGAACCTGTGCATCGACTGCGGCCATTGCGTGGCGATCTGTCCTACCGAGGCCATGCACCAGCGCTCGATGGGCCCCGAGGATTGCGAACCGATCGACATCCACCTCATTCCCAGGTGGGACCGGGTCAGGCAGTACCTGATCTCGCGGCGGTCGATTCGGGGCTACATCAACAAACCCATCGAAAAGGACAAGATCCTCGAGTTGGTGGATGTCGCCCGTCACGCTCCCAACGGAGCGAACCGCCAGGTGGTGCGCTGGGTCGTGGTCAACGCCCCGGCGAGGGTCCACCGGATAGCCGAGATGACGATCGACTGGATGAAGCTCATGAAAGAGCAGAACCCCGCGCTCTACGAGGAGGCCAAACTCGAGCTTTTTGTCGAGCCGTGGGAGCTGGGTCAGGATCGCATCTCCAGAGGGGCGCCCTGCGTCATGGTGGCCCATGCTCCAAAGGATGAGCGGACGGCGCCGCCCGCCGCGATGATAGCGATCCACCAGATTCAACTCGCGGCGCCCGCTCTCGGTCTGGGGACGACTTTCTCCGGCAGCATCAACACCGCCGGTCAGTCTTACCCCCCCTTGATCGAGGTCCTCGGGCTGCCGGAGGGACATATCCCGCACGGGACGTTCCTGATCGGCTACCCGGCCGAGAAGTACCAGCGGATTCCAGCGAGAAAGCCTGTTGAGGTCACCTGGCGTTGAGAGTTCGGAGCAACTCATGAACGAGGTCAAACCACAGACGCGCATGCAGCGGATCGGCTATCGGGAGCCGACGTTTGCGGATCCCGACTTCTGATATGGACTCTCCAAGGGTGAAAGCAGCGATGAAAGGAGCAATGCCGTCATGACAACGGATTCAAGTGACAATGGAAAACCGACGTGTTGTGGCCCCGGTGATCTCTCAGCGTGCAAAATTGAGACTGCCGAAGATCGCAGCAAGGCCGAATCAAAAGCGAAACCGCCGAAAGAGAACACGGTGAACGACAAAGCGGAGAACAGTGGGAAGGCGTAGCGAGGGCATGATCAAGGTCGGGCCTTGCGCCAACGAGCTCAAGCTCGCCGCTCCGGAATTTCCAGAGCAAACCGCCAGAGAACTCTTGGAAGAAGAGTCGAAGGAGAGAAGCACTGCAATACCCCCTTCAGCGGAGGGCACGCCGGTGGTTCTCTCGAGTGTGGCAAGACAACGGTAGACAAGGAGAGCGATCATGAAAGTCATCATCGTGGGCGGAGTGGCAGGTGGGGCGTCGTGTGCGGCGCGCCTGCGCAGGTTGGACGAAAAGGCGGAGATCCTCATGGTGGAACGTGGACCGTACGTCAGTTACGCCAACTGCGGCCTTCCGTACCACATCTCGGGAGTGATTCCGCTGGAGTCGAGCCTTCTCGTCGCCAACGAGCAGGTGTTCCGCGCCCTCTACGGCATCGATGTGCGGACCAGCTGCGAGGCAATCACCATCGACCCGAGGAAGAAGACCGTCGACCTGAAGAATGTTGCAACCGGCGAGGTGACGACCGAAAGTTACGACAAGCTGGTACTGTCGCCCGGGGCCGCCTCGGTTCACCCACCCCTGCCCGGTATCGACCTGCCCGGGATCTTCCACGTGCGGACCGTGCCCGACGCGCGCACCATCAAAGAGTGGGTCGCGGGAGGCACCGACTTCCTGGCGGGGATGTCCAAGTACGCGGGGATTCAGTACGTCAAGCCGACGACGCGCGCCGTCGTCATCGGCGGCGGTTTCATCGGTCTCGAGACGGCGGAGAACCTGGTGCACTTGGGGTTCGACGTGACTCTCCTCCAGAAGCTGCCTCAGCTCTTGGGTCCGCTGGACCACGAAGTCGCGCGCCTCGTCGAAGAGCACGTGAAGAGGCACGGCGTCAACGTCGTCCTCAACGACGCCGCGGCGGGGTTCGCCGAGCTGGAGGGCGGTGCGATCGAGGTGCAGACGGCTTCCGGCAAGACCTACCCTGCCGACATCGTGATCCTCGCGATCGGCGTGCGGCCGGACACCACGCTGGCCAAGGCGGCCGGGCTCGAGATCGGCGAGCGCGGCGGGATCCGCGTCGACGAGCACATGCAGACCTCCGACCCGGACATCTTCGCGGTCGGCGACGTGATCGAGGTCAAGGACACCGTCACCGACGAGTGGAGCCTGATGGCGCTCGCCGGGCCGGCAAATAGGCAGGGCCGGATTGCAGCCGACGTGATCACCGGGAGAGATTCCAGCTTCCGGGGCGTCCAGGGCACCGCGATCATCGGGCTCTTCGGCGGCGCCGCCGCCTGGACGGGGATCAACGAAAGGACGCTCAAGCGGCTCGGCCGCGACGACTACGAGAAGGTCTACATCTTCCCGAACTCCCACGCCGGCTACTACCCGGACGCCACGATGATCGGCATGAAGATCATCTTCCGAAAATCCGACGGCCTTCTCCTCGGCGCGCAGGCGCTCGGCCACGACGGTCCGGCGGTGGACAAGCGGATCAGCGCGCTGGCCGTGGCCCTGCAGATGGGCGCGACGATCTACGACCTCGAGGAGGCCGAGCTCTGCTATGCGCCCCAGTTCGGCAGCGCCAAGGACCCGGTCAACTACGCCGGGATGGTCGCCGCCGACGTCCTCCGCGGCGACATGCCGGTAGCACACTGGGATGAGATCGGGGACGCCTTCCTGCTCGATGTGCGCCAGCCGGTGGAGTTGGTCGTCGAGTCGGTGCCAGGCGCGGTTAATATCCCGCTGCCGGAGCTCCGCGCGCGCCTTGGCGAGTTGCCGAAGGACCGCGAGATCCTGATCATCTGCCGTTCCGCCCAGCGGGCCTACTACGCGACACGGATCCTCCTGCAGAACGGCTTCAAGGCCAAAAACCTCTCCGGGGGCACGCTCACCCGAGCGATGTACGCAACGGTCTGATTCGTGGAACGCGAAGAACGCCAATTGGGACAGCCGCAATCCGGACACAGGCAGGGGTAAGAAATGGACGCCATCCTGGACATGCTTTCTCGCAACGTTGACCAGCTCTTCGCGCGGTTAACCGGACCACTCAACTTCCGGCTGGTTGTCATGCCGACTGTGGTCACTATCCTCGCGATCCGGGCCCATCTGAAGGATGTCCGGGAAGGGCATCCGATCTTCCTGGGGGCCTTCTTCAAAAGCCCGACCGAGAGGCGAAGGCTTTTCCGCTCAGGACTCAAGGATTTCGGCAGGGTCTTCATTATCGCGTGCGTGCTCGACACGACGTATCAGCTCCTCGTATTGCGGGCGTTTCACCCCGGCGAAATGTTGATTGTGGCCGTGGTGTGCGCCATTGTCCCGTACTTCCTCGTTCGAGGCCCGATCACGCGCCTCGTGTACATCCTGCAACAGCGCTTTCGAGGGCCTGCCGAACTGACGACCGCTACCACGAAGCCGGATGCCGAGAATCGCGAGAAGGAGGAGTCGGCCAGTGAGTGAAGAGAACAACCCCTCCGTGTTCGCCAAGATCACCTGGCCCCGACCATTTGTGGGGCTGAAAGGTATCAAGGCGGCCGATGTCCCCAGGGAAGTCTCGGCGGGCATCACCCTGGCCGCTCTGATGATCCCCCTCAATATCGGCTACGCGCAGGTGGCTGGCCTACCCCCCGTGGCCGGCCTCTACGCGGCCATCATTCCGTTGGCGGTCTTTGCTCTGCTTACGAGTTCCCGCCACCTGGTGACCAGCCCCGATGCCTCCATGGCCGGGCTGGTTGGCGCCGCCCTTGTCGCCTTTGCCGCGCCCGGCGACCCGCTGCGTCTGCAGTACGCCCTCGCCCTGGCTGTGATCATCGGAGTGTTGTTCTTCATCTTCTGGATTTTCCGGTTGGCGTTCCTCGCCAACTTCCTGTCGCGCGCCGTGATGGCGGGCTTCATAACCGGCCTCGGCATCGAGGTCTTCACCAACCAGGTGCGGAAGATCCTCGCCGCGCCCCACGCGACTGAGGAAGGCGGGGCGCTGGCGGCGGCGGAACGAATCAAGGATGCCATGGCGAGCTCCGTCGAGACCGAGGGCTACTTTGTCGAGCTGGTGGCCCTGTTCGACTCGATTCCGCGGGCCAATCTGTGGTCGGTGGCTATCGGGGTCTCCGCCTTCCTGATCGTTCGGCTGATGAAACGGTATGCGCCCAAGATCCCTGGAGCGTTGGTCGCCCTGGTGTTGTTGACGGTCATCGTCGCGTACTTCGACCTCGCAGCCAAGGGGGTCGGCGTGCTCGGTGCGATGCCCTCAGGTCCTCCGGCGTTGACCGTGCCTGCCATCCCTCTGACCGACTACCTGCGGCTGCTGCCCAGCGCCCTGGCGATTGTGGCCATTCTTCTCTGCGAAGGCCTGCTCGTGGTCCGCAGCTACAGCAGCAAGTATGGGTACAAGGTGGACGGCGATCAGATGTTGTTCGCCTATGGTGCGGCCAACATTGCAGCAGGTTTCACCGGCTCATTCGTCACCGGCAACAGCCCGTCACGTTCAGCAGCGATGGATGCCTCGGGTGCGAAGAGCCAGCTGCCCAGCCTTGTGGCGGCCGGGACGATCGCGATCGTGATGCTCTTCTTCACCGATATGCTGGCGTACCTGCCGAATGCGGCGCTGGCCGGGATCGTCGCCAACGCGGTGCTGTCGCTGATCGAGGTCCACGAGCTCCGCGAGCTGTGGCGGATGCGCCGTTCGGATTTCTGGATTGCTGCCATCTGTCTTCTCAGCGTGCTGGCCCTGGGTCCGCTGCGGGCCGTCCTCATCGCCTTCCTCCTGTCCACCATCGACGTCATCCGGCGGGCGTCTCGTCCGGAAACGGCGGCGCTACTTGAAGCCCCTGACGGCAGCCATTTCGCTCCAGTGGGCGACGGCGACGCCGTCGATCCTTCGGGCCTGGTCATCTATCGATTCGGCGCCCCGCTCTACTTTGCCAACTCGGCCCTGTTCCTCGACGAGGTCGAGCAGCTGGTCGTCGGTGCGGCAACCCCTGTCCGCTGGTTCGTGCTGGACGCGGAAGCGATGATCGACATCGACACCACCGGCGCGGGGGTCCTGCGGCAGGCGATCAATCTGCTGGCCGAACAGGATGTCATCTTCGCCGTCAGCCGCGCCGATCAGGCCTTCCGCTCCTGGCTCGAGAAATACGATCTCATGGAGCTGATCGACGCTGGCCGTTTCTATCCGACCAACCGGCACGCCGCGGCGGCGTTCCGCCAGGGTCCGGAGTGAGTGGTTGCCCAATCTGACGCAGTCGTCAAATGGCATAGGAAACTAAAGGCCTTCCTGCGGTGATGTATGAGACATTCGACGCAGAAAATGCAGCGAATACTTGCCGATGCGGTGATTAGAAAGTATAATCACCGCAGGAAATGCACCAAATATGACCTACATTCACCAACTGCCCGGATGGCCCGAGTTCACATGGGACTCTGAAGCACTGTTGGGGGCGCTGGTGGCGGTGCGCCACAAGCAGGGCAGGCACCTCGGCAAGATGGAGGCGGTCGGGTTCGACTTCCGGACCGAAGCGAGTCTCACCTCGCTCACTGACGAAGTGGTGAATACGTCCGCCATCGAGGGGCAGAACCTCAACCCTGACGAGGTTCGCTCATCAATCGCTCGCAAGCTCGGGCTCGATATTGCGGGCCTTCCCAAGCCGGGCCGGGAAGTCGACGGGATCGTCGAGATGATGCTCGATGCGACGAGGGACTACGACGCGCCACTCACGGCGGAACGCCTCTTTGATTGGCATGCCGCGCTCTTTCCGACCGGCCGCAGCGGGATGGGGCGAATCACGGTTGGTGCGTGGCGAACCGGCGAAGCGGGTCCGATGCAGGTCGTCTCGGGGCCCATCGGCAAGGAGAGAGTACATTTCGAGGCGCCTCCGGCAGAACGCCTCGAGAGCGAAATGGCGTCCTTCCTCACGTGGTTCAACATGCCTCCGTCGCTTGACCCGGTCCTCAAGGCCGGCATCGCACACCTCTGGTTTGTGACCCTTCACCCGTTCGAGGATGGAAACGGGCGCATCGCTCGTGCCATCGCTGAAATGGCGCTCTCGCAGGCAGACGGCACGAAGGAACGCTTTTACAGCATGTCGTCGGGTATCGAGGTAGAGAGGAGGGAATACTACCTCGAGCTCGAATCCGCTCAGCGCGGGTCTCTCGATATCACCGCATGGCTTGCGTGGTTCCTTGCCTGTCTCGACCGCACCATCGAAGGCGCGCATAAGGCCCTCTCTTCGGTGCTCTACAAGGCGAGGCTCTGGCAACGGATCAACCAGACTCCGCTCAACGAGCGCCAGCGAAAAATCATCAACAGCATGCTCGACTACTTCAAGGGGCACCTGACGACTTCGAAGTACGCAAACCTTGCGGAGTGCTCAAACGACACGGCGCTTCGAGACATTCAGGCACTGCTCGAACGAGGCCTCATAGTGAAGAACCCGGGTGGGGGTCGAAGTACCAGTTATCGGCTAGCCGAGGCCAACCAGGTACCCGAGTGAATCTTCCTTGGGTCTCGACGTGGTCAAAGTGTGTGGTCGGTGTGGCACATCAGGCATTCCATGTGGCCTTGCTGGTTGTTCATGCCGTCGGAGTGCTCCATGTTGTCCGGGCCGTGGCAGCTGATGCAGTGCTCGATCCCCTTTGACGGCTTCCACACCGGTGGAGTCCACTTGCCGGCGAAGTACTCGTTGAGTGCGAGGGTCGCGATGTAGGCGACCTCGCCCGCCACCTTGGAGCAGCGCTCGATCTTCGCCTGGGAAGTCACCTCGGTGCCGGCGGTCAGGGTCCACTTCGAGACCGAGGTGTGACACAGCGGCGACATCGCTTTGACCTTGACCTGCCCGGGCATCGCGGAGATATCGTCGAATCGATTGGTCGGAAACTCCTGCTCCGCGTACCAGTAGAACAGCCGGTCGATCATCTCTTTGTAAATCGAGCTCTTGCCGTCGTAGGCCACGAGGTTGATGATGAGTGCGGTGCCGCCGAGGGCGCCGCACAGGGTCCCGTGGCCGGCGTAACCCGACCCGGCGTGGATCATCATCATGTCCGGCAGCGTCGTGTACGGATAGCCGACATTCTCCTTGAGCATGCTGAGAAACGCCCGGTAGGTCGCGTACCCGCATCCGCCCTTCGGGTAATTGCGGTAGGCCCTTCTGCCCACCTCCAGGGGGTCGAGCGTGACCCACTTCCAGGGCAGCGGAGGCGCTGCGGGCGGCACTTCATTTGCGGCAGGCGTGTCGGCGTACGCGACTGCGGCGCCGCCCGCTGCCCCACCCACCACGAAAGCAGCGGACTGTTTCAGCATGTTTCGGCGGGAGACTGCCCCGGTTCCGTTCTGCTGTGGACTCATATACTCCTCCTTTGAGTGGCGTCACAGTCCGTTCAGACACCTCTTGGCAAGCGGACCCGGAAGGTCGTGCCGCATTCTTCCGAACTTTCGAAATCGACCGAACCGCCCAGATACCTCGTGACGAGGAGCCGGATGCTGTAGGTGCCGATGCCGCGCCCCGAGCCCTTGGTGGAAAACGACCGCTTGAAGACCTGAAGCTGGACTTCGCGCGGCATGACTGCCGCGTTGTTAACCCAGAACTCCACCTCGTCGCTCTGGACCTTTGATCCCAGGCTGACGGTCTCGCCCTCCGACGACGCCTCGAGGGCGTTCTTCACCATGTTGCCCAACACCCGGAGGAGCAGTGTGTGGTCCGATTGGAGCGTTAGGTCGTCGGAATCCGCGGCGACCGTGATGATCTTGCCCTCGGCCACCTCGTGGTGCCGGTAGGCCACCGCCAGCTCTTCGAGGAGCTCCTTCGTCCGAATGGAGGTCAACGCCGGCGACAGCTCGCCGGCTTCCGCGGCCATCAGCGACCGCTGGTTTTGGATCTCGTCGATGAGGCGCTGCGAAATCTCGTTGACCGTCGCGGCGACCTCGGGAAGTTCGTCGGGCTCTGATTCCAGGAGGAGCTCGGTATAACCGCGAAGCCCGCCGGCGGTGTTGAGGACATCGTGGAAGAAGGTGCGCTCCAGCGCCAGCCGCCTCTTTTCGTGGCTGATGTCCTGCAACGCACAGATGGTGAAGAGCTCACCGTCATATTTGAACGGCACCGTCGAGACCTTGAGATCGATGGCATCGAAGGAGTCGCCGATCGCCATCCGGCACTCCCTGGCATCCGACCCGCCCTGTTGGGCGGCGAGAATCGCTTGCACCGCACCACAGGTCTGACAGGACTCGGTCGTGCCGCAACCTCCCGCCGTTTCCGTTGCATGGAGGCAACCCAGGGCCTCACCGGGTCGACTCCCGAGGACGTCGGTCGTCGGCTCGATGCCCAGGAAGCAGAAGGTCGCGCGATTGGCAAAGACGATCTGACGGTGTTCGTTGAGGAACAGGAGGACGTCCGGAACCGAACCCAGGATCTCATCCAGTAGCGGGACACCCGAAAGCAGCTCGTACAGGTTGACGACTTCCAGTTCAGGCGCCCGTTCGGCGGGTGCAAACTTTGTCTCCATGATCTTCGTGTCCTCCTACGAACGCGACCTTAACCTGCATATCTCACCACGTCGCGTAGCGAGACCGGTTAGATACGCAGGGTAGCCGGGATTCGAAGGGCTGCAAACTCGGAATACTACGAGGTCAGGCGCTGAAAAGCTACGAGTTGGAAGAGATGGGCGGGAGTCCACGCACCCCGTATTTTTCCGAGTTCCCAGGACGGTGTGAGGTAGCTACCGTATGATCGACAACCTAAAGATCTCATGCGTGCTTTCGGGAAAAGGCCAATCAGCGGAAGTGGCGCGAATAGGGGGCTTCGAAGATGGCAGCAACCACCATTACGTCCCGACCGGGAAGAAGGGCTGTCGCGGTGATCGCGATCGCCGCCGTGATCGTGCAAATAAGCGGCGTGGCTCTGGTGCGGGCGCAGGAGCCTGCAGCGGCGCCGGCTGCCGCGACCGAGGAGGCCCCGGCCGGTATCCCGCCGGAGCAGCTCGAGTCGTTGGTGGCGCCGATCGCGCTGTATCCCGACGCGCTGTTGGCCCAGGTCCTTGTCGCTTCGACCTACCCGCTGGAGATCATGCAGCTCCAGCAGTGGCTCACTAAGAACCCGGACCTCGAGGGTGATGCGTTGGCCGATGCGGTCGCCGAGCAGCCCTGGGACCCGAGCATCCAATCCATGGCGGCGGTCCCCGAGGCGCTCGAACGGCTCGCCAACGACATCCAATGGACCACCGAGCTGGGCAACGCATTTCTCGCCCAGCAGAGCGATGTCATGGACGCCGTCCAGAGCATGCGGCAGAAGGCCCAGGAAAAAGGCGCGCTGGAGTCCAATGAGCAGCAGATGGTCGAGACCCAGGTCGTCGAAGAAAAGACGGTCATCATCGTCGAATCCGCCGATCCCGAGGTGATCTACGTGCCGTCCTACAACCCGACCTATGTCTACCCCCCGCCCGTCTATCCCTATCCACCCGTGTATTACCCTCCCTATTACGGCGGCGCGTTTGTCGCGTTCAGCGTCGGGGTCGCGTGGGGCGCTGCGATTTGGGGTGGTTCGTGTTGCCACTGCGGCTGGGGACACAACGACATCAACATCGACATCAACAACAACTTCAACCGAAACACGAATATCGACAGAGGCGACCGCGGAGGCGGCAGCTGGCAGCACGACCCGCAGCATCGCGGGGGCGCGCCCTATGCCGACCGGGCAACGGCCGACAAATTCGGGGGCACGGCCCGTGGCGATTCGATGAGCAGCCGGCAGGCAAGCGCCCGCCAGCAGGGTGGGTCCCGCGGCTCATCGCCCAGTGCCGGCACGGCGAACCGGTCTGCGGGCGGGGGGACCGCAAGCAGGTCGGGTGCTCCGAGCGCGGGCGGAATGAATCGCTCGACGGGCGGAGGGGCCGGCGGACGTTCGAGTGCGCCGAGCGCCTCCAGCCTCGGTGGGAGCGGCGGCGGAGACAAGATCGGAAGCCGCAACATTCCGTCGAGCAGCGGACCCAGCGCCAGCGGCTTCGGAGGCAGCTCGAGCGGCTTCAGCGGCAGCAGTGCCAGGTCGGCAAGCTCGCGGGGGGCTTCCAGTATGGGTTCCATGGGGTCTCGGGGCGGCGGTGCCTCGCGCGGTGGCGGCGGACGTCGGAGGTGAGGCGATGACCTTGACACACATTGATCAGAATCTTTTTCAGCGTCGTGCACGCATCGCGCGCCTCGGCCTCTGTCTCGTGTTGGCGGCCGCGTCCCTGGTGCTGGCCGCCGGATGCGCGACAGGTTCCGGCAAGTCACCTGCCTCGGGCCAGGAAGTCTTCAACAGTCCCGAAGAGGCAGCCGAGGCGTTGATTCTCGCCTCCGAGACCTTCGACGTTGCGGCGTTGACCCGGATCCTGGGACCGGATGGCGTGGACCTTGTGGAGACAGGCGACCCGGTTCAAGACCGCAACCAGAGCGAGGCGTTCGCCGAGGTCGCCCGCATCAAGACCCAGGTCGTCCGAGACCCCGACAACCCGAAGGTCGCCGTCCTGTGGGTGGGGGTCGAGGACTGGCCGGTACCGATGCCGATCGTCGAGGACGGTGGTCGCTGGTTTTTCGACACCGAGGCTGGACGCGAGGAGCTCCTCTACCGCCGCATCGGAGAGAATGAGCTCGACGCCATCGAAGTGTGTCGAGGCTTCGTCGAGGCACAATACGATTACGCCTTCGAACGACCCGAAGGCGTGCGACCCAGCCAGTTCGCCCAGCGAATCATCAGCACCCCCGGCAAAAAGGACGGGCTTGCTTGGCAGACGGAGGACGGGACCTGGGAGGGTCCGGTGGGGGAGGCCATCGCTCAGATCATCGCAGAGGGTTATAGCGAACGGTACGAGCCCTTCCACGGCTACTACTTCAAGGTCTTGAAGGGACAGGGACCGGCAGCACCCCTGGGCGAGATGGACTTCGTCGTAGGTGGCGCCATGATCGGCGGTTTCGCCCTCGTTGCGGCACCGGCGGATTACGAGGTGACCGGGGTGATGACCTTCATCGTCAGCCATGAGGGCGTCGTCTACGAAAAAGACCTGGGGCCGACCACCCTCGATCAGTTCCGCGCCATGGAACTCTACAACCCCGACTCTTCGTGGGACCCGGTCGCGGAGGAGTGACCCAAGCAAGCGGGGGACGCACGCGGCGTCGTGCGGCCGGCAATTCCCTGCCGGCGCCCCAGTATTTTTGCGAGTACCCAAGACCGGGTGTGACAGATATCGTGCTGCCGTGGAGGTCAAGACATGATTCCAAAGTTGTTGCTCGCGTTGCTCGGCGCAGGCGTCGTGACGCTGGCAGTACCGCAGGCGGCGGCCCAGTCGGGCTCGAATGGCTGGGAGTTCTCCATTGCACCGTACCTGGTTGCGGCGGGGATGGACGGTTCGATCACGGTCAAGGGCATCGAGGCCGACGTCGATGTCCCCTTCAGCGATATCATCGACAACC
>Ga0316191_10000275_pt1 | contig 32139 bp, 33 predicted proteins | sample Eddworburr2cm_MG_FD_204928 | JGI IMG/M metagenome (GOLD analysis project Ga0316191, IMG submission 204928) | Coastal sediment microbial communities from Maine, United States - Eddy worm burrow 2 cm | ecosystem: Environmental > Aquatic > Marine > Coastal > Sediment | place: USA: Maine...
CTCAACTGCGCCTCTGCGATTCGCCGATCCTGTTCAAGTTGAAAGCCAACAAATATCAAACCAATAATAATCGATGCTATGCCGACCAACTCAACAATTTCTTTCCATCTTGCCCAATTCATTTCGTTCTTTAGCAACCTCAAATTCAAGAATTACGCAAAGGGATAATGGACGGCCGCTTTGGGTCAAAAGCAGCCTCTCAAGTAAGTTGAGATTCTAGCACTTGGGCGGCTGCTTTCGGGGAGAAGCGGCCACTCGCCACTCACCGAATGAAGCTAAATTTGAGCAGGATGGAAACTTCTCAGACGGATGCTTCCGGATGTCTGCTTTTCCCAGGAGCGGACATTGGGAGGTGGCGAAATTGGAGAATCTGAGTGGCTGCTTTCTGGTTTGCCCCCGGTATTTCGCACCACCTGATTAAGCACGATAATGTGCTCGGAGGTGGAATATGGCAAGAAGGAAACGATATAGCGCAGAGTTTAAGAGACAGGCCTTAAAACGAGCGGACGAACCCGGCGTAACGGACGCTTTGGACTGGTTATGTGTGGTGGCTGATAAACAGAACTTTTTCGGGTACTTGGCCATATTGAGAGGCTACCAATATCGACGCCAAACATGAGCGTCCGCTTGTGGCCGACCAAATGACCCGAAGCGGACATGGGAAAATTCTGTACTTGCCGAAATCAAGAATATCGGAGAATACAATGATAAAGATGGTGTATCTGGTTCACCGGCGTTCCGATCTGGATTCCGAGTCCTTTAGAAAATATTGGCGAGAAACACACTCTGAGATTGCCAGAAAGATTCCCGGACTACGAAAATATATTCAGCATCACGCTCTGCCAAGTCCTGACGGCTCCCCGCCACCGTATGACGGAATTGCAGAATTGTGGTGGGATGATCAGGAAGCGATGGAGAAGGCGTTTTCCTCTTCAGAAGGTCAGGCCGTGTTCGCGGACATTAAAAATTTCCTTGGTCACGAAGACCGAACAGTATTCAGAGTCGACCAAGTCACGATCGTTTAACATCCGCTTTATGGATTGTTGTTGGATGCATCGAAGCCCAATCGCAGCGATTGCCTAATTCTGACGACGTATTGAGCGAAAACTCATGTTCCATCCGTCGCCCTGCAAATACTGGCTACGCTGGACTTGGCGGCTCTGTAGGATGCTTCGATGGGCTCGCTCCGGTGTGCCAGTGTACGAACGAATTGCGAGCGATGGCTGAATGCGAGCTGATAGAGCAGTAGTTGACAGTCTGCACGGTATCGTTCTGGCCGCTTCTGGCCGAGGCTGTGAATTCCTAATCATGGCAAAGAATCGGGGGATCGCCAAGTCCATTCCACTCGAAAGCGCTGCCACAATATTGCCACAGTGCGAAAGTGATCCAACGTGATCAAACGTGATCGAGAAACACCGTATGTGATTGATCCAAATAGTGATATTCTCTAAGCTCCTGATAACAAACGAGTGTCAAATTGTCTTCGGAAGGTAATCCCCGCAATCCTCCCCGATGGTGAGCCGAAGCCGTTGAAATGAAGTCAGAAACTGCTGCCTGAGAATGGCAGTTGCTGAGCTCCCGCCGATTTCCCACAATTCAATGCCAACCATTTGATCGGTGCCACAATGACACTACCTGAACACGACAGCGAACTGAATGTCGTCGCCCCTCGACAACGGTGTCAAGTCTCTGCCGCACAATCGAAGCCCATTGATCGCACAACGCCACAACCTCCGGCCACCTAGTCAATGCATCATCGCCCTTTTGAATAGCCGCTACGCCATCCACATCACAAGAATCTATCGCTCGAGCCATGACTTCTTCAGATCCAGTCCTCTGCGATCCATCTTCTGCTGATCAGTTCGCCTCAAACAGCGGCACCACTAGCGCCAGTTCCGCATCAACTTCCGCATTTAATTTATTTTCAAGTTGATAGAACCGAGCAACTTTCAACATCGGCAGGGTTTTCCTGAATGGACGAATGTACTTCTTTCTCATACGCAGAAGATCGCCCTTGATGTCAAAATAGTCATCCAACATCTGTTCAGCGTAGTCGTCGGTCAGCACGCCTGTCTGGTACTGGCGCATATATCCAGCGACTAGGGCGACATAGCGATCCTGAATTGGCAGCATGTCCGCCCGATACTCTTCATAAAGTGGCCAAAACGCCGCATCTTCCGCTGCCGTCAACCTGAGCTCATCTCGTACAAACGCTTCCTGGCTTTCCCGGACTAACGCTCTCGCGTTTGCAAGCTGCTGATTCGACAGGACGTCTGTCTCAGCTTGACCAAATGCCGTGAACGCAGCGGTTACTGCGAAAAGGGCGCAGAGAATCCGGAAAGTTAGACTAGTCATCAATTCGTCGCTCCGATGTTGCACGAGAAGTGGTTGAATTTTCGAGGTGCGGCCGAGGATACCACCCGTCGCATTGCATCTAATAGAGCACAATCACGCTGGTTGGTTCCACTCGTTTTTCCGGAACCATCGATACGGTACACTGCCAAACACCGAACCCATGCCAAGGTAACGCCCAAGGGACTCTATATATGGCCGCCATCCAGTCTATAAAGCGATTCACTGCGATAACAACGACATTTTGCGGCCTGGTGTTGGTCGCGTGCACGACAGTTGAAACACAAAGCTTCCGAGTCACAGGCAACGGAAATGTCGACTCAGCCTATATTGCGACAGACGCCGATTTCAGCCAGTACAGCCGATTGCTGGTGGACGACATGGGCATATTTTTTCCTGATAGCACTCAAATGTCAGCGGAGGATCTGGCTCGCCTTCGGCAAATATTCAGGGAAGCCTTCACCAGGGAACTAACGCACTACGAAATAACACAGGAGCCGGGTCCCGGCATGCTGCGAATATCGGCATCGCTGATCGACCTTCGCGGCGCAATGTATGCGGATGTGCCGAACATGCGCAAAGAAATGCGGGATATGGCACAGCCTGGCGCCCTGCTCTTTTTAATGGAGATGAAAGACTCCGGCACGGATCAGGTGCTCGCGCGAGCCGGAGACAGTACGTCGGCTCCGGAATTTGCCAGCGGTGGCAATGAACAAACTGACTGGAATTCGGTGGAAATGGCCGCCCAACGTTGGGCGACCCTTTTCAGAAATTTCCTCGATCAAAACCTCGGAAGCTAAGGTCTAGTTGCCAAAGCCCTCGAGACCTTCACGAAGAGAACGGGCCCAACGCTTAACCAGGCGCCGAACGTCAGCGGTGTTGGTGACTCGATTTGATTCCGACAAGCTGCCGCCCATATCTTCAGCCGCATCGCGGTCGACTGCGCGTGCGAGGATGGCGCCGGTAATTGAATCGCGAAGTTCGACCACCAGCGTCGCTTCACCAACAGAGCTGAGATAGATTTGGCTCCGACCTACGGTTTCCGGAGGTACATTAGACACGACATCGAGAAGCGCGCCACGTACCATCAAGACGTCCGGACCGGATTCCTCGACAATCGTATACCTCGTGCTTTTCCCCAGTTCCTCACGGAACTCTTCCCGTACAACTGCGAGCAGCCGCTCTTTCTGACTTTCCGATACTTCGTAAGGACCGCCTCGAGATCTCGATATCGACGTCCGACCGGATTCGCCACCAGGCCTGTACTCAATGCCCTCACCGCGAAGCATGATTTTCGTGTAGCCCGACAAGTCCAGATCCGGAACTGCCCATGCCTTATCGGCATTCGAGTGAAGGACCTCATTTAGCCCATCGAAAGTCACTTCAGCGCCCTCGCTGGTGTCGATTGTCGGTGGTGCCATTGTGCAGCCGATACTGAATACAGCGATTATTGGCAAAGCGACGGCAGACCGGAGCTTCATTTCCGTATTCTTACGCATGATTCTTTACCCTTAGTGAAACAAAATCATCGGACAATGTCCGGAATAACGAGAACTGAATTACTGGGCGGCAAGATAAAGCATAACAACGTCTGGTATCAACCGGATTCGATCGGAGAACCGTAACAATCCGTAACAATCCGTAACAATCTTGTAACCACACCAGTCGCGCTATGATATAGAATCCACCAGTTCACTATACCGACCAACACGATCTCAAGGAGTTCCAATGCCGATCGGCACTTTCCGGGCAACCGTGCTCGCCTCAGTTCTTGTTCTGTTGGCCGGATGCGCCACGTCAACTAAAGTCGCTAGTACGTACACAGACGACGCCTACACAGATGTGTCGTTCAAAAACTTTCTCGTGATTGGAGTGGCTGGAGACTACAATTCGCGAGCTCAGTTCGAGCGGACTGTGGTGTCAGGCCTCCGATCCGAGGGAGCATCGGCAAGCGCTTATTACACAGTGGTGAAGGGCAACGATCCAATCAGTCGTAAAGCCGTCGTGGCGGCGGCTCAGTCAGGCAATTTCGACGCCGTCCTCGTTACACGTGTCGTCGGCCAGCAGACAAATGTCGACGTCGAAAGCGGCTCTGCCGGTGCGAAAGCATCGACCGTGGGCGGACGACCGATCAACTTCTTTCGCTATGACTATGAAGAACTTAATGAGCCAGAGAGCATCAGCTTAACCACAACCGTTGTGCTTTCAAGCGAACTATTTTCCTCAGCCGACGAGAAAATGATTTGGGCAGTCGAAGTGTCGAATTCGGATGCGCCAAACGCCGGTGTACTCATCGACGACACCGCGGCGTCAATTGTCAGTCGCCTGGCGAAAGACCGGATGATCGCGCGTTAGTCCATATCATGGTGGAGCCAAAAAAATGATCCGACGAATAGTGGTTTCAGTGCTTTATTGCGTGCTCGGCTCGATGCCGGCAATGGTGGCTGGCTCACGCCGACGATCTCGGGATGACAGCCAGTGACTGGCCGCCTTACGTCGACGCGAATATGGACAAAAAAGGTTTCGCTGTCGTCTTGGTCACTGAGGCCCTTAAACGCGCCGGCTACTCGACCAGCCTGACTATCGAGCCCTGGCCAATGGCGCTGGAGGCGACCCAAAATGGCAGCTATGATGTCGATTGCGCGCTCTGGTTCACGGAAGAACGCGCGACTACGCTCGCTTTTAGCAAGCCGTACGTCGAGAACCCCATCATTTTTATCAAGCGATCTGAAAGCGACTTTGAATTCAGGGATCGCTCGGATCTGAGTGGGCTCAAGGTCGGTATCGTCCATGACTTCGCGTACAGGGAGCAGGCCTACGACACAACCGGCATCGAGCTTGTGGAAGGCGACAGCGTAAGGGAAAACATCAGGCGCCTGCTCGCAGGCGACATCGACCTCGTCGTGGCCGACGGGCGTGTTGCTCTGAACGAGGCCAACCAAATCCAGGCTGCGGAGAATATTACAATTATTCGGCAGCCACTCTCCACGCGCGGCTTACGAATCGCCGTGTCAAAGAGCCGTGCCGATCACAGCGAGATCATCGCGAAGTTTGACCAGGCCATTGCGTCCATGAAAGACGACGGAACTTTCAATACCATCCTCGCGACCTATCGAATCAACTACTAGCCGTTCACGACAAACTGCTCCGCTCTACGGTGACGACGGCACGTTTCGGGTTGTTGTCGGCTTTTTTTCGGCCTCAGAAATCCGAATCTCCACACATCCCGGTTTTCTCTGGTTTCCATTATGTGTTCTTCTATAGTATCAGGCCCTGACCGATTGTATCGCAGAGATCTCGAGACACTAGCCATGCGATTTAGAAATGTCGTACTGATGTTTATTTTCGCCGTCATCGCCACAGGATGTGAGCGTGGTCCGGTTGAACTAACACTGGCTTACCCTGCTTCACCGATAGATAAGAATGTTGCTGACAGTCTAACGGCGTTATTTGGCCGAGATTCCGACATCGCATTTAGCCTGACCGGGAACAGCCTGTCAGAAGAAGAGGCGATCGAGGCGCTCATTGCCGGCACAGTCGACCTCGCACTCATATCAAATAATATGCCTTATCGCGATGGAATCATGACTGTAATTCCGATGTACCCCACCGTTCTCCACATCGGCCAGACCGGCCAGAAGGAATTTACCGATCTTGCCGACCTGATTCGGGGATCGGCTGTTTTTGCAGGGCCGGAAGGTTCCGCATCTCGCGTCATGTTTGAGCAAAGTATCAAGCGGCTGAATCTCCAGGAAGACGATTTTTCTTTTGTAGAGAATCGGCAACGGCCGGATGTAATTGTCGTATTCGTGCCTATTCAAACAAATAATCAGCGGGGCATCTCGTCGTTGCGATTGATCAGCATGGGCTCGCCGGAAAGTGTTGGCAAAGGTTCTATCGTCGACGCGGCGACACTTCTCAACCCCTACCTTCGTCCGTTCATTATTCCTACAGGAACCTATGGCGACGCTACTCCGGAGCCCGTTCTGACTTTGGCTGTCGATAAAATGCTCGTGGCGAGGCGCGGTTTGGAAAGCTCCGTCATCTACGACCTGGTTAACGAACTCGTGCGACTCAAGCCGGCGCTGTCGGCTCAAAGGCCCGGTTTGTTTCAGAACCTGACCGGCGATTTCGACTCCAGCAGGTCAACTTTCGTATTGCATCCGGGCGCCCAGGCCTACCTGCAGCGCGCAGCGCCGTCGGTGTACGAACGCTACTCCGGAATCGCCGAGGTTGGCGTAACCATCCTGATTGCATTGATCAGCGCGGGATATGGTGGCGTGCGACTCTTCCGTATGCGCAAGAAAAATCGCATCGACACTTTCTATTCCGAGACGATCCGGCTGCGCAATTCAGTGACCGGCGCGACAGGCGATGTCGATCGCGAAGCAGTCATCGGCCAGTTAAGGAAATTACAAACTACAGCATTCGAGATGCTGGTCGACGAAAAGCTGGCCGCCGACGAAAGCTTTCGTATATTTGTCACATTATCCAACGACGTCATGGCGGAGCTAGGAGAAAATTCGTGACAATTAGTCAGGCGACGATTGACAGCATAATAAGAATCGCATTGATTGCGCTCATTGTGGTTTGGTCAGCAATGTTTGTCGCGCCGTTTGTTGGCATTCTCCTATGGGGAATCATAATTGCAGTATCAGCCTACCCGGCTTTCCTGTGGTTGGCGGGAAAACTCGGCGACAGAGCAGGTCTGGCCGCGACGATCCTGGTTCGTCTGATACTCGTCATCATTATCGGTCCCATCGCCGGATCGGTTCCGGGACTGACTGACTCCGTCCGTAACCTCGCGGAGCAGATCCAGTCCGGCTCACTCGCGATACCGGATGCCTCGGAATCAGTCAAAGCGTGGCCACTTGTTGATGAAAGGCTTTTCCTATTGTGGCAACAGGCGGCAACGAATCTCACTGAGTTGCTCACTCGCTATCAACCACAACTCAGGGAAGCCAGCGTGTCCGCGTTGTCGTCAATTGCCGCGGCGGGCCTGGCAGTTTTGCAGATTATTGCATCGGTCATCATCGCAGGCGTCATTCTCACGCACCATACGGGTGCTGCAGCATTCGCAAACCAGCTGGCACAACGCATCGTTCCTGAATCGCGCGACCGATATGTAACGCTCACAGAGAATACTGTAAGGGGCGTCACGATGGGCGTAATCGGAGTCGCTATTGCCCAGGCCATTCTCGCTGGGATCGGGTTTGCCATCATGGGCATCCCGGGGGCTGCATTGTGGGCGCTCATATGCCTGGTATTGGCTATACTCCAGATCAGCATGGCAATTGTGATCATTCCAATCATCGTCTACGCGTTCTCGAGCCACGAGTTACTCCCATCGATGCTATTCCTCGCCTGGAATACTCCCGTACTCGCGTTGGACAATGTGCTCAAACCGATTCTTATGGGTCGCGGTGTTGATGCGCCAATGCTTGTGATATTCATAGGCGCGATTGGCGGATTTATAAGCTTCGGGTTCCTGGGATTGTTCTTTGGTGCAGTCGTGCTGGTCATTGCCTATAACCTGCTGGTCGCGTGGACCAGAGAAATATCAGCTGAAGCCACACAAGTTTCGCCATGATTAACGGAGTCACCATGCTGCAAGCTCTATTCAATCTTTCGCTTCGATCAGCCATGCTCGCCGCTGCGGTGGTGGCGTCCGGCTGTGCGACTGTCGACTTCGACTACCCGAAGACAGAATCCAGCGTGCTCGCCGATACCAGGGAGGATGCGCTCGGCGTTGCATTTTCTGAAGTGCTGGCGGCACATCCCGGTGAAGCCGGATTTTGGCCGCTGGAAGACGGCGTCGATGCGCTGGCTATGCGGCTTGTGCTTGCAGAGCAGGCTGAGCGCAGCATCGATACACAATACTTCCTGATCCATGACGACGTAGTCGGACGGGTTTTCATCGAAGCATTGCTGCGTGCAGCGGATCGGGGCGTACGCGTGAGATTGCTGGTTGACGATATTCATACAGACGGGCATGACCCGGGCCTGGCCATTCTGGATGCCCACCCTAATTTTGAGGTTCGCCTGTTTAACCCGTTTGGCAATCGCTCAGTGAAAGCATTGAATGCACCCAGTGCGAGGCGAGTCGTTCGCCGTATGCATAACAAGTCCTTTACCGTCGACAACCAGGTAACCGTTATCGGCGGTCGAAACATTGGCGATGAGTACTTCGGTGCGCCCGGCGATGCGAGTTTTGGTGATCTCGACGTGCTTGGAGTCGGGCCGGTTGTTCAGGACGTTTCTTCCATGTTTGACACCTATTGGAATCACAGGGCGGCACTTCCAATGCCAGCTCTTACAGATATGCCGGACAACCCCGAAGCGTCGCTGGAGGCGATGAGAACGGCCCTCACTCAATCACGCGCTGACATTAGCGGCAGCAAGTACGCGGACGCCGTGCGAAGTTCCATCTTCGAAACTCTGCAGCGCGACGTTGGAGCGCTTACGTTTGCCCCGTACAAACTGATATTCGACTCACCGGACAAATCGATGCCGGCTTCGGCCGAGAGCGCGGCATCAATCACGACGTCGCTCCGCGAATCGATCATCAATGCGGATCGGGAGCTATTGATCATTACGCCTTACTTCGTACTTCGTGAAGAAGAGCTAATTGGATTTCAGGAGCTGCGCAATCGCGGTGTCGAGATTGCGGTCCTCACGAATTCGCTTGCGTCGAACAATCACACCGTCAGTCATAGCGGCTACACGCCGGTGCGAAAGCCATTACTGCAAATGGGCGTCAAAATTTACGAGGTGCGTGCTGACGCCACACTTCCGGGCGATGACGGAATAGACCGCGATGCTGCAAAAACTACGTTGCATGCGAAGGCGTTCATTGTCGACAGGCGGCGACTTTTTATCGGCTCATTCAACTGGAACCAGCGTTCGAAGAACGTCGATACGGAAATGGGTGTGATCATCGAATCGCCGGAACTCGCCACCGCGTTCGCGGAGCGACTTGAAGCTATTGATCTCGGAAAAACCTACGAAGTTTTTTTGAACGACAAAGCCAAGGTTCGCTGGAGAGGATGGCAGGACGGTCAGGAGATCATCCTGACCAAAGAACCACAGACCAGCTGGTGGCAGCGCTTCAGCGCAGGTTTCCTGAGCGTCCTGCCAATCAAGAGTCAGCTTTAAATAACTACCATAAATTACTGTTTGTTAACGGCTTCTTCGTTGAATTTGTCGTGTTCCCTGTCTATTGCCACCCAGATTCGACTGCCGGCTGTTGAATCGATCGTAGCCATTTGTCCTGGCGTTATAGTTGCGATTGAGTTCGCTGCGGCGATTGGAATCGAACGAACCCCCGGAACGGCTTGAATCGAATGAGCGGCTCGACAAACCAGCACCACTTCTCATGCCCGCAGCCCGGCCAGCCTAACTGACTTATGATAAAGGCCCCGCTGGTCGAAGGCGTAATTAAGCGACCACCGGAAACGGCTCGATTTCGATCTGCATATAATTCGAAGATCCCGCGCCCGCTACCAAACAGAATTGGGTCCTTTGAACGAATGAGAAGTGGGAGGTCAATTGGCCAGACAATATCGACTCTCGCAATGACTAAATTGTAGTCGGCAACATGATTCAGCTGCGTGATGCGACGTTATCGCTCAATCACGCAGTCATCGTTGTTCAATTGTTTCTGCTTGCACGTGGACCTGGAGAGTGCCAACTTATGCAATTGGCAGCATTGTAGCTTATTGGATGATCGAACAGATTGTGAGATTCTGGAAGGCACAAAGCTGCCAACTTCACTCAGAAAAAGGACTAAATGGTGAAACTAAATCGTAATGGCCAAAGAGCACCAATAATTATTCGTCTTGTTGTTGCCCTGGGAGCTTGCGCTACGGGCCCGCAGGTTACAAGGACCCAACACCTGTCGGAATCCTCCGATTCCCCCTACCAAAACATTCTGGTCATCACCCTGTATTCGTTGTTCGATTCGCGCCGCTACCTGGAAACAGAAGTGGTGAAGAAGCTTTCCGAATTAGGCACTCGGGCGGTGGCGAGTACTTCGCTAATGGATAGCCGGACACCGTCAACCCGACAGACCTTTCTGAAAATGGTCGAGGCGATAGACGCCGATGCAGTACTGGTTACCCAACTGGTGAGCCTCGAGACTGAAGGAACCATGGTGGATATGAGTCCGGAGGCTACCTACAACATCAGGCAGACTTATTACTACAACGTGTTCAGTGTCGACCTGCAGGAGTACGTGGAACCGCAGGCAGTAGATTTTGAACATTCGTTGGTGTTGGGAACGCAGCTTTACTCTGTGCTCAGCAAGGACGTCGTGTGGGCAATTGAGTCAAAGTCCAGGATCGATCCAGACTTCGGTGAAGTCGCGGACTACTCAATTTATGTGGACGAGGCGGATGCAATCGTCACACACATGTCCGGGGATGGCTTGATCGAAAATTGAATATGGCCCGCATTATCGAACGACGATGGATCCTGCTTGCCTCACTTGTCTTGACTGCGGCACCGCTCGCAGCACAGGACGAACCCTTCAAATTCGAATTAACACCGTTTGCCGCATATCGCGTTGGTGGCAGTTTCGAGGAAAGGGATGGTACTTCCCGGGTTGAATTGAATGATTCAAACGCCGAGGGGTTCATGTTCAATATCAAAGCTAACCCAAATGGACAGTATGAACTGCTCTATTCGCGCCAGCGCACGAATGCGGATACGCAGGGTTTTCTGGTAAATGACCCGACTATCGATATGGACGTCGAGCATTTCCAGGTCGGCGGCACCTACCTGTTCGACGGTGATAACACGCGGCCGTTCATCGCTCTAACACTCGGGCTATCCCAGATTAACCCAGAGCTTCCTGGCACCGACTCCGAAAACTTCTTTTCGGCATCATTCGGTGCCGGCGTTCAACTGAACGCCAACAAGAGATTGGGTGTGCGACTTGAAGCCCGGGCACTAACGACATTTGTAGACAGTGACAGCGATATATTTTGCAGCAGCATCAATGGAGTTGGTAGCTGTCTGATCGAGGTGGATGCCAGGACTTTCACCCAGTGGGAAGCTCGGGCAGGCCTGGTTTTTCGTTTCTAGGATATATAGGGGACATTCTGCTTTTAGCCTGTAAACAGGCAAAAAGCAGAATGTCCCCTATATCGATCAGTTGATGCCCAGCGACTGCCTGAGCGCCCTGTCCTCCCACGCCAATCGGTAAGCAACGTAATATTTGAATATGTTTCTGACATAGCGGACTGTTTCCCGCCCGATCTTTCGTGCCGCAATCAGCTCGACATTATCAAGCCACAGATTCGGGTCGTACCCTTCGTTCGCTGCTTGTTCGCGAAGGCGCTGAATTCTTGCGGGTCCAGCGTTGTATGCTGCAAGTGCAAAGAGCCACCGCTGAACATCATCCATTTCAGGGCCAGAAAAATAGCGATCCATGATGAATCGCATGTATCTCGACCCTGCCCTGATGTTGTCTGCCGGACTGGAAATGTCATTGATGCCGACATTTCGGTCAGCCGCCGTCGACGGTTTGATTTGCATGATCCCGAGAGCACCTAAGGGACTTTCCCGATCATTGTCCAGTTCAGATTCCTGATACGCCTGTGCCGCGAGCATTAACGGATCCAGATTGCTCTCCGCCCCGCTGGAACGGAAATGCTCCAGCAATGGTCTCAGTTTTTCGACACTACTGTCCGAGGTTGAATTTCGAACCCAATCAAGATTTTCCATGTAACGATTGATGAGTACATTACCAATCAACGTGCCTTGTCGATGTCCACGCGCGAAATCGTTAATCACTGCCGCCAGTTTCGGACTGTCTTTGCGAAATGCCCAGGCGATGTCGCCGCCAGCGCTGACAACCAATTCATCCCTGACTTGCATGTCGGAAAAAATCTTTGACCAGTTGCTCGCCTTGTAGCTGTCGACAACAGTGGCAGAAACTATCCCCGCGTTGACCATCTCGAGAATGTCCTGTGTTCTCAAAAGCTCATTTGCCTCGTCAACTCGCACCGGTTGGAGTCCGCGACCGATCAGGTCATTGTTCAGCTCGGCCAGGTGCTCAAAATAGCTGGACGATTTGCGGACATAGACGGTGGTGCCCGCCAGGTCATCGAGGGACATGATCTCCGCACCCTTACCTGGCGCAAAGACGACTATCTCGTCCATGTCGCGAACAAGCGGAGTGGAAAAATCGACCAACTCCGAACGGGCGTCAGTGACCGTCAGATCGGCGGCAACAAGGTCTGCCTGGCCGCTCAGCAACGCCGGTATGAGTTTGTCACGACTGACAGGCATGGGAATGATCTCAACCTGATCAAGCCCACGGTCCAGTCCCACGTTCAGTTCCGCCTGTAGCAGAACCAACATTTCGGCGATCATGCCCCGCGGTTTTCCGTCGTAATAGAAGAATTGCGGCCCGCCTGAAACCACCAACGTGCGAATAATTCGTCGTTCCACCATGCCATCCAGGTCACCGGGCCATTCGGCCGTAAGCACGCCAAATTCTTCAGGCAATAGATCATCCAGTGTCGATAGAGATTCTTCTGAATCGTCCTGAGTTTCTTCGGTCTCGGTTGCCTGCGGAACCACTACCTCGGCCTCGCTCGGCGGCTCGTCGATTTGTACATTTTCGGCTGGCACCTGAGATTCCGAACAGGCTGTCGCCAGCAGCAGTGCCACTAAGACACGAATCGATACGGTGCTTGTCTTCATGATCTCCTCAGAACTGTAACTATCCAAAACTTCGAATTGCGAAATGGGGACATTCTGGATTTCCTGTCTGTATTAATACATGAAATTCAGAATGCCCCCATTATTAGAACTTGAGCGCCAGGAACGCCAGCGGCCCATGATGGCGCACTTTAAGATAGCCATTTATGTCACTGTCACGTGATGTGAGTTTCATCCCGTAAAAGTTGTAGCCAAGTCCGACGCTGATGTTATCTGCCAGCCGGTATTGATAATCGAGCGCCGCATAGTTGAGCGAACCTTCATAGCGATCGAAATCGGTTCGGAAAATCTGCAACTTCGCACCAAGCGTGGTCTTCTCGCCAAGGAACACCGATGCATGCGCGCCAATGACCGGCAACGGCGTTCCTGCTTTTGAACGAACTCTCTGGCTGGTCGAATCAGAGATGAAGTCTGTTTCGAGGTCAATCAGGTGGACGCCTGCCATGAAACCGAACTCGAGTTGAGCATTCCTGACTAGCGAGTACGCATAGCCGGCCCGAAAAATGCTTGCGTCAACCAGCGTGCTGACCACCGTTCCTGCCGTAAATGTTTCATCGCCAATGGTCAGGTCACTGGCAAGCGTGGTCATTGAATTGCGTCCCAATTCGAAATAACCGAATTCCAATCGGTGGTAGTGACCGATTCGAACATTGGCATCGACTTGCAGGACTGTCTCTTCGTCGGATGCACCGAGGAAGTCCTCAATATCCGTTTCGAAGCCGGGTATTCCATCCGAAGTGTCTCGCGCCACTTTAGTGTCGATGTTGTCAAGAAATCCGCTAATCCGAAGATCGAACTGCTGATCACGTGCCGGCGGCCCATCGTATGCCCGTGACTGAAAGACGTTGGCGTTATAAGCAAGAGCGATGCTGCTTGAAAATACCCGATCACGATCGACAATAGGGCTGGCCGTAATTTCCGAGCCGAGATTTTCTAGAGCCAGCTTTCCCGACAGTAACCATTTGTCGCTGAACGCAAAGCCCCAGCTCAACGCAAACTCGGTATTCGTACTCGCGCCTGCAACGTAGGCTGGTCGCATTGGCGTCGCTTCGGCCGGTGTTACGGAGTAGTAATAGTCGGCATAGTCGTCAGATTGATGAATGACTTTAATCGACGGAATAATATATCCGCGCGACCATTCCATCGGGTACAGGAACGTCAGCTGACTGACCAATCCGGCGTGTCGATCGGTCGGCTCAATATAGGTGGTCCAATTGACATGAACAGGCCAGCCGCGCCAGCCGATCGTCGGCCCGAGCTCGAGCGCCCATTTTCGGTCCGAGATGCCGAGCAAATCATCGGTTTCCGAATCGCCGAGTCCGAGTGTCTGGATGCGGCCGATTGCACCAAGTTCCCAGCCGTTGTCCGTTACCCAGCGAAAACCAAGTTCACCATCGCGGATCAGAATCCAGTCATCAGTCAGGGATGAATGTCGAAAGGATGTCAGGTACGGATACGCATACGCACTGTTTTCGGCGCCCACATAGGGGTTTTGCCCGGCTGATAATCCCATGCCCAGAGCATAGTCATTCAGGTCATAGTTTCGAATGTAGTCGATCACCGAGCCGGCAACCGCCAATTCCGAAACGAGCAATAGACCCGAGATCAGTACTGTGCGGCGTACCGATAAAATAAAAATTAATACAATAGATTGGAATGACTTCTTCAAATCATTTACTGTTTTCATTCGAAGCGTCATGCACACAGATTCGGGGCCCCAACTATACCATCAGCAGCCGTTACGTCGGGCCGGAAATACGACGGCGGAGGACCGCCTGTTTCGGAAAAAATACGCCTGTGCCTCCTGTCTAGTCGTCACACTTGATTTTGTTATCTTTATTGGTCGAATCAAGCGGGCGTAATTTTATGTGCAAGTGGCTCATCCTCGATCGCGATGCCATTTATGGAAATCATTTTTCGAAACGAGTTCAAACGCTCAGCATTAAGGAAATCCTTACCGCTTATCGTTCACCGTGGCAGAACCCGTACGCGGAACGCGTCATAGGTTCTATTCGGCGCGAATGCCTGGACCATGTCATCGCTCCTGGACCCAGACATTTGAAGCGAATCCTGACTGGATATGTCGGCGATTACAACGGTGTGAGGAGACATCTTTCCCTATATAAGGACTCACCCGATCGACGGCCGGTACAGTCTGCCTCCTGCGGCCGAATTGTCGAAAAAAAATGGTCGGCGGGCTCCACCATGAATACATGAGAGTAGCGGCTTGATATGGCCATTTCGATTATTTAGGAGGGACAACCGAAATTGCTGAACGAGATCGGCCGATGATGGCATCTTGTTCAAGTGCGCTGCAAGGAATCCTGAAACTGCCGCGGACTCAATGATGTCCAGCGCTTGAACGCCCTGGAGAAATTGCTCTGTTCGGAGAAACCCAGAAGATAAGCGATCTGCGCGTGGGAGTGTTTTCTTTCACGCAGATAATTCTCCGCCAGGCTGCGCTGCGTGCCTTCGAGCACGTCTCGGTAACTCACCCCCTCCACTTGCAATTGACGTTGCAGCGTACTCTTACTGCGATTTAATTGGCTTGAAACGACTTCCTGGTCGACTTTACCGGATGGCAGCAGATCAATGAGCAGCCGCCTGACCTCCGAGGCAACTTTATGCGGATCGAGCGATTCGATGTATTGCTCAGCAATGCTGTCTGTCGCTCTGGCAATCTCCGGGGTACCGTGAGCCAAAGTCGCACGCAGAGAGTCTTTGTCAAAGTGAAATGTTCCAACTTTGGCATTAAAGCGAATGGGCGCGTGTAGTGCCTCACGATATGCATCTGGATGCACCGTGGCCGCGCAGGTCAATTCGACACGAATAGGGCGAATTTTCTTATCCGCGACAATGTCGCATAGCGCCAGCAGGGCAGTCATACCGCAATCGATGCCTTCTTTCGGTGGTGATTTTGACTTATCGGGGAAAACAGCAGAAAGCGCGTAACTGTCGGTGGTTTCGGTCAGGGAAACTTCCGCCGACGCGGTAGACAGCAGCTTAAAGTAGCGAGTCAGCCGCTGTAGTGCGCCGAGCAACGTAGAGCTGGCCATCCAGGAGTACCCAAAAGCATAAAAATGCACCGGCCTGGCGTAAAAGCCAGTCTTGAGGCCGATCGTTTCATCACCGGTCGCATGTCTGCTCAATTCCCATAACTTGCGAATTTTTGCCAATGGATATCGTAGCTGCGGTGACTCCGGTGGCAACATTGACAAGCCTGCCTCGAAAAAAATTGGCTCTGGGTCAATGCCGTATTCCTCTCGCAACGAGGTTGCCAGCAGCGCAGTTGTGGACGCCAGAGTAGACGGTTCGTAGAACATATGAGTCGCATTGAATCCGATTTGACCGATTTAGACAAGAGACAAACCGGGACCTCGACTAACTTGGTCGAATGAAAGGAGACGACAGCGAACAACATGAAAATTCTGTGGAGGATGACTCCATCGAAATCGCCGACGCAGTTGCCCGTGCAGCACACATCTGGATCCGCTCGCTCTTCCTGAACGAATCGCAAAACGAAGATGAGCGTCAGGCGCTCGCAGGAGGGCTCGTTGCCGGGCTATGTGAGCGCCTGTCACTCAACCCCGCCACGCAGGAGCTTGTTGCCTACGTCTATTCGCTCCTCGACGACGAAGGCAGCGAGGCGTTATCGGTGTCTCGGAAAATGCTTGAGCGACCAGCCCCACGCCTGAAACGCTCCGCATACGAAAGGGGCCGATCTGAAGCGGCAGAAATCGTCGAGATGCTTGCTTATCACGATCGGAGACGAACAAGTTCCGGTGGCGGCGCTAAAGGCACCAAAAACACATCGTTTCGGCGCGTGCGGACAAATAATTGAGGCAAGAGGACAAGTCGCAGAGTCGATCGCCCCGTACAGTATTCGACGAACAGGAGGCGTTTAAATGAAACAGCAATCAGGCATCGAAGCTGACGGTCTTAGCGGCCAAAGCATGGGTATCACCAATTTGGAAAATCGATCTATACAACAACGGGAGGAAACGCTTGAGTGGATATCCAGATTCGCCGTTCCGGAATTTCGACGTGCATGGCGTGAGGCACGATTTAGCGGGCCCCAACGGCGGTTTGACCGGCCGAATCCTGGATCTGCGCGATCCGATCATTAGGAGATCGAAATGGCACCAGACGATTCCACAACGAGTAAACCCGCCTTGTACTGGCTGACGCTCGCGATCATTTTTGCAGCATTTTTCGCTATTGCTCTGTCATGACTGATGCCAGCTGGTTGCCTTGGAGCCTTGCCATCATCGACTACGCGAGAGTGGCAATTGTACGCCGGCTGACCAGGGCCCCTCGCGCCGAACAGGATCCTCAAATCCCGACGACCAGTCAGCAGAGCCCCGATGACTTCAAATGACCGAAGTTTGATGGATTTGGACAAGATGCGAAAAGCGCCACCTGACAGCATTAGGTATGGCCAACGGAACGGATAAAATTGTGAGCGCAGCAATTATTGAAAGTGACAAACGCACTACTCCCGGCAAAATTGCTTATGTGATCGTGGGCCTCGTCTACGCCATCGCTGCCTACCAGGTCCCGGCGTTTATCGTTGACTTTGTAATTACCTCGAGAGGCGCTACCGATTTAATCAGATCTTCGATCCTGATACAGGCTGTTGTCGGTATATCGCTTAGTATGTTCGCATACAGTAGAGTGACGAATTCTCTACTTAGGTTCGGAATGCGAATTTGTTATGGCCTCGTTTTGGGGACACTATTTGCCATTGGCATATTCACGATCCTCGCCGGCTTTTAAAATAACCTCATCAACGCAAAGGAAAACTCTGTGAGATCCTCAGCCACACTGATCGCGATAGCAGCCGTAACCGGATGTGCCACTTTTACCGGGCCTTCGACTCAGTCGGAATCGACACGAGTCAGCAGCACGGTAAATAACGGGTACCGGCATGGTGACATTGACGCATTCCAGACGGATCCCGAAACTTGTTCGAGGCAACTCGTTGGCAGTGTACGGTCACATCACGATGAGCTGGACTCCGAGGATATTCGAATGGTCAACTGGAATATTCGAAAAGGAGGCGACCCCGGGTGGACGACTGACCTGGCGACATTCCAGGGCGAGCCCGATCTAATGATCTTGCAGGAAGCCGCGTTAAACTCAAACGCATGGGGTGTGGTTACTACCGACCAATATCACTCATTTGCTCCCGGCTATCGGACGAGGCGATCGTTGACAGGCGTGATGACCGTGAGTGCAGCAAAGCCATTAACACAGTGCAATCTCGTGAGCATGGAACCCTGGATCCGTACCCCGAAAGCTACAATGATCACTGAGTACGGATTGACCGGCACCGATCAAACACTATTAGTCGTCAACGTCCATGCCGTGGGCTTCACATTCGGCGTTCGTGATTTTCAAGCGCAGATTCTTATGGCACGGTCGGTCGTCGATGAGCACACGGGTCCGCTCATATTGTCCGGTGACTTTAATACATGGCGCTGGCGACGGTCGGAGATCTTGCAGGAAATGACGGAGAGTCTCGGACTGGAAATGCTTGTTTACGATGAGGATCACCGGACACGGTTGTTTGGACAGCCGCTGGATCATATCTATGTCAGAGGCCTCGAAATTCTGCAGGCAACGACGCGCCAGGTTGACTCATCAGATCACAACCCGATGTCTGTGCGACTTCGGCTGTGATTCGATGCGCGACAATCGCGGAATTTATACGATGAAAATTATTGCCACCCTAACGCTAATGATGTGCCTACTGCCCTCAGGCGTGCGCGCTGATGATGATGCCGCCGCAGAAATCGACTATCTGCTGAGATCCATTGGAAGCAGCGGCTGTGCATTCGTTCGCAATGGCAAGCGTCATGATTCCAGGGAGGCCGAAGATCACTTGCGAATGAAATATCGGAAAGCGAAACGCTACGCGTCGACAAGCGAAAAATTCATCGATCGATTGGCCAGCAAGAGCTCCCTGAGCCGGAATCCATACTTCATCGAGTGTGACGGCGATGAGAGGATCGCTTCCGGCGAGTGGCTTGTGCAATTGCTCATCGAATACCGCGCCGGCTCGCATGATGAGCGACGAAAACCATAGCGCCTGTTTGCATCGCAGGACGCGTCGGCAAGCGCCGGGATGGGTACTGACAAATTAACTTCTGGTCTCGTTCTTATTCCATAAATGCACGAATCATACGGCCGCCGCACATTTCCCAAACGCAAAGGCGCTTGAAGAAGCGCCTCGCTGCCTTTCCATCTATACGGCGCTGCAAAGACAAGTCAACCACGTCGCCATCCTGGTCTATAGCACACCAAAGATAGTGTTGTATTCCTCGGGTTGGGTTTTACCCCGATACCACGGACGGTTGAGTTAAGCTGTGTACTCTACCTGGCCGGACTTGGGTCCCGGTGCTCCCGGCGCTGCGAATGCGCTCGAACAAAGCACGCACATCGCTATGCCTACTAAAAATCTCATCGTTGTCTCCTTCGGCCAAGCAGCATCCTCGGAAAGAACGCAGGGCATTAGATTTTGTGTAGATGGTGGCCGTTTGCTTCGTCGGGGGAGTGAAGCTTGGCGAAACCGGCAGGACAATTTTATCGTATGCGGCCAATGCGCGCAATGAAGCCGATGACTGTTCTGCGTTGTGTAATAACTGCGGAGCATAAGGTCTGTCGACGACGCCAGAGAATTAGGAGCAAATCCACCGGGGATGAGATACTGGGCCCCAGACTACGACTGAACTGCAGTGAGCCCTGACCCGATAGACGGGCAGTCTCGTTGCCCAAAGGACTCTTTGTGCACAAGACGAATTTTTCCTACCTACTGGTTGCCCTCGTGTTCTTGCTGGTCGCGATTCCAATTGCCGATGATCTGGGTCAGATCAGTGTGCCCATTGCTAGGGCTGCGGTTTTTTGCGTCCTGCTAATCGTTGGTATTTGGAGCCTGAAAGGCGGTGGCCGATTTTTTAGCATAGGCATGTTTTTCGTAGTCACGGGTATCGCGCTCAATGTTATTGCCGTGACATCGCATACCCCGTTTTTTCAATACAGCTCCATTCTCGCCATCATCGGCTTTTTGCTGGTTACAATTTCTTACACGCTGCGGCAGATCGTTTTCGGGACGGAAGTTAATGCGAACCGGCTGGTCGGCGCTGTTTGCGTCTATTTATTACTGGGCGTCATCTGGGGACTGACGTACTCCATAGTCGAGTTGGCAATGCCCGGCTCATTTGACGGCGTAACAACAGCGCAGGGTAACGGTTGGAACAGCAGTTGGCTCTACTTCAGTTTCGTTACACTCACGACGCTAGGCTATGGCGATATTCTGCCGATCTCGGCGACGGCAAGAGCCCTGGCGTATATGCAAGCCGTGGTGGGTCAGTTTTATGTTGCCGTACTGGTAGCCGGCCTCGTCAGCGGCTACATCTCAAACCGACAAAACGGATAGCCGTCAGCGCGCTGCCTTTTTATTTGGCCAGAACGCATCAAAGACGTATACCGCGGCAACTCCGTAGACAGTTGCCCAAATAAACATCAGCAAGCGATCATAGAAACGCGCATCCGCACTGCTGCCGCTATTTGAGTCGAGGACAGCTGGAGCCAATACGATGATCATTGTCAAAAAGGCGTAACTCCAGGTGGCAGCATCGTGACGCAAACCACCACCTTCGAAGATGCGTTGCCCGAAAACCAGTCCGGCAAAGGCAATCAACAAAACGTAGAGCAGCAACGACGGCCAGATACTCAATAATTGCCAGGCGATCATTGCCGCAACGCCACCCGCCAGAGTCGAAATAATCAGGGACTTTGCCGCGTCGCGAGTACTTTGTTTTGAGACTTCCTGGCCCATGGCGGCCACCTTGATCATTACTGCCATGTTGCTAGCACTGCCACCGGACAACAGAAACCACAAAATAATGGGCGCTACGATGGCCAGAGAGCGAAACGCATTGTGGGCCGCCGTCGCATTGTCAGTCTCAGCTACTACCTCGGGCTCTGCAGCGCTTTTGGATGCCACCGACTCATCCTGCACCGGGTCTCTGATCAGGAGATGACAAATACCCGCCACAGAGACGCCTGCCACTGCCCCAAGCATTAATCCCCCGGCAACGCCGAGCAGCGCATCGACTGACACGGAGCCAACCGCGACCGTTAGTGCCAACCCGATAGTGATGAGCGTACCCACCACGGCGGTACCGCCACGTGCCGTAAAATAGAAGCTATGAAACAGAGCCAACGACAGCAGCAGAATACCGACCAGCTTTTGGTGCAGCAAGAGCGGCAAAAAGACGAACGACCCATAGACACTGACCGCTAATGCGAACACTACCACAAGAAAGAACCGCGGCTTCGGCCGCGACATCGGCATGGCCAGCAAGAACATCGTCAGGACAGGCGCAATGTAGGAGATGCTCCAACCCACCGCCTGGGAAATCCAGAGTGACAGGGCCGTGCCAAAGGCAAGGCGCAGAATACGTGTGCTTGCGATCGTCGACCGGCTACTGGCCGGCTTGGTCCACGCAAGCTCAATAGGCATAGGAGAGAATGCTGCCCATGCGAATGTACAGGGCACCAAGGGTGTTAAGAACCCGGCTATCACTGGCATAAATAATGACCGAAACCTGAGCGCCCACCTTTAGCCTGCGTATATCTTCCTGGGGCATTTCGAAATCAACGATGACCGGAAAGCGCTGAGCGTCACGTAGCCACTGGCGATCGTTTTTGATCGTTGGCAGGCTGCCGAGCGGCGCACTGTCCACAGCAACGCCAAATCCCGTTGCACGAACAGTGCCGTTATATACACGTCCGGGAAACGCATCAAACGCCAGCCGGACTGCATCGCCGCGATCAACGTGACCCAGATTATTTTCAGTAAAGTCAGCTTGTACCCAGACGTTTTCGGTCGCGATGAACGTCATTTGTGGTGCACCCGCTGCTGCGAAGTTGCCGCGGTCCAGGCGCACGTCGGTGACGACGCCGACAGCTGGCGCACGCACCTGCGTACGCTCCAGATCCAGCCTTGCACGCTCAAGTGCGGCCAACGCCTGTTGAATCCGGGAGTTGTCATCGCCAATGCTACCCCGATTCTGTCGCGCCTGCTCCAGGTTTGCGTTGGCTGCCGCCAGCTGTTGCTGTGCAACGGCGAGCGACGCTTCGGCGGACTCAATTCTTCGATCCGAAATTGCACCCGCATCCTGACGCTTGATGCGTCGCAAGCGCACCGCATCCTGTTCGACCCGCACAAGGTTCGCCTGCGCCGACGCGACTGCTGCCTCGGCCGCATCAACACCGGCCACCGAGACGCCGGTGGCCTGCCGAGCTGACTGCAGGCTCGCCTCCGCACCCGCAACCGCCAGACGATAACGTTCATCGTCCAGTCGAAACAGCACATCACCCGCCTGTACCAGCTGGTTATTGGCAACCGTGACTTCCGTAACCGTGCCGGAAACTTCAGCGGCAATGGGCACTATCAGGGTGTGCACGCGCGCCTGAGTGGAAACAGGCGTATGTCTGTCAGCTATCAAGTAGCCGGCGAGTAGCACCACACTGAGCACCAGTATTCGGACGGTCCATACTTTAACCGGATCCTTTTCCGTTGCTGCTTGCTTTTGGTTCTCGGTTTTTTCAGTCATTGATTTCTTCTCTGATAAGATCGCCCCAGTCCGTGCGCTCCTGCAATGCTCTACGAGTCTCTTCGTCTACATAATCGAGTTCGTCTCGTTGCTGCCAGCCGCCACCCAGCGCCAGGTACAGTGAAATGAAACTACTGACTATGCTGCTGTGATTTGCCACGTATCGACCCTGCAGCGCGAAGAGTGACTGCTGCGCGTTGAGTACTCGCTGATAATCGGCGAATCCCTCATTAAACCGCAATATGGCAACTTCGGATGAACGACGCGCATTCTGTACTGTGACAGCCAGTAACGCCTCTTGCCGCACTGCGCCATCAAGCGCCACGATAGCGTCTTCGACTTCTCTTGCCGCCTGCAGGACCGTTTCCCGGTACGCGATCAGCGACTGCTGCAAGCGCGCATCCTGCACGCGTACACTGTTTTTCAATCGCCCATAGTTGAGGAACGGCCAGACGAAATTCGGGCCGACCGAGTAGGTCAGGCTATCCGCGTCAAACAACTGGCCAAAACCGCTTTCACCCGAGCGCGTGGTATCCGTATTCGCTGCTGCAGAAAGACCCACCGAGCCGGACAGTGAAAAGCTTGGATAGAGATTCGCTTTGGCAAGCCCCACCCGTGCATTTTGAGCCATGGCGGAATACTCGGCCTGCCGCACATCGGGCCGCCTACGCAACAGGTCCGCGGGCAATCCCACGACGAGTTGCTCCGGCACCTTTGGAATGGAAGCTCCGTCGCCCAACAGATTGCTGAGGTCGCCGGGCGGCAAACCGATTAATGTACTCAACGCGTGCCTGGCCTGATAAAGCTGCGTTTGCAGTGCGGGAATTGACGCCTTGGTGCTCATCAGCAAGGTGCGCGCCTGCAACACATCCAGTTCCGCCGTTGCACCGTTTTCAAACTGTACGTTCACGATGTCGTAACTGCGTTCCTGGATCGCGACGTTCTCATTGGTAATTCGCAGCTGCTCCTCGATTGTTCGTATCGCGAGATAAGTAGCGCAGACCTGCGCAGTGACAATTATCATTACCTGGTCGTAACCCGCGACCGAGGCAAGATATGCCGCGTCGGCGGCCTCAATGCCACGCTTGAATTTTCCCCAGAAATCTATTTCCCATGACGCACCAACGCCGACATTGAATTGCGTAAACTCGAGATCACCGGCTGCGGTGTTCGCCGCATTCTCGCTCGCTCGCAATGCCGAGATATCGCCTGCCAAAGCCTGCGTCTGCGGGTAACGATTGCCGCTAGCGATGCCGAGCTGTGCGCGTGACTCCAGCACGCGCAAACCGGCGATCTTCAACGAGTTATTTTGCCGGTACGCTAGTTCAATAACCTGATCCAGCACCGGGTCACGAAGGTCCTGCCACCACAGGACCTGCTGCTCAGCACTAGACTCGTAACGCGCATGTTCTGCCTCATACCAGTCCGGCCCTAGTGGCGAATCTGGTTGCACATACTCTGGGCCAACAACGGCACAGGCACTCAGCGATATACCCAACGAAGCGAGCAACGCACGCTTTTCAATTTTCATCTTACTGAACTATCCGTCGCCGTTTGCCGCCGCAGCGTCATGGTCGCCCTGTTCTATCCAGTCAGTGATGATGGTATATCCGAGACCAAGTATTATGGCGCCGAGAAACAGGCCGACAATTCCGTATTGCATCATGCCCCCGAGTGCGCCGACGAGCACGAGCAGTGCCGGAAGGTCGACCCCTCGACCCAGCAGGATAGGCTTCAGGATGTTATCGCTTAGCGCGACCAGCAATGAGTAGACGGCGAATATTGTCGCAGGCACCGGTGCGGCAAATGAAAATACCCAAAAAACAATGGGTGCAATAATCAGCAGGGCTGGCACCTGGATTACCGAGGTAACCAGGACAATAGCCGCAAGAAGGCCTGCATGCGGGATCTGCATTGCGAAAAAGCCGATGCCGGCAAGGACCGCCTGAATGACTGCAACACCCAGTACACCGTTGGTCACACTACGAATGGTCGCAATCGACATGTCTGTCAGGTGTTGTCCTCGAACTGGCGTAAGGCGCTTTGCGATCGAGCTACTGAGTTGGTAACCACGATCTGCATACAGCATCACGACACCGGCAATAATGACCGACAGCGCCATTTGCAACAGGCCGACGACCGTGCTGCCAATTTTCTGCAGTAGCCACTCACTCATATCCCGCAGTTGCGGCCGAAACTCAGCCACGGCATTGCCGAGATCGGCTGCTGCAGCAGACCAAACGCTATAGATTCGCTCGCCAACCAGGGGCCAACTGGCCACTTTTTCGGCAGGCAGCGGAACGACGAGCGTACCGGCTTTGATGTCACTCGCCAAACCCGTTATCGACATTAGCGCCGACTTCGCCATGATCCCACCGGGCCAGATTACCAGCGCCAGGCCTGCAACAACGATAAGCGTTGCCGAGAGTTTCGCTCTGCCACCCAGCAGCGACGTGAGCTTCAGATGCAACGGATAAATTGCGACCGCCAGGATCACGCCCCAAATGACGAGGCCCGTGAACGGACCGACAGTCATGACGCTGTAACTGACCAGAATAACGAGGGCCGCAATCTGGATGAACGACGTCATCATATTTCTCTGGAAAATCTGGCTCTCACCCATCTCGACTGGGTTGTTCATTAATTAATCCCCAAACTGTATTTATTATTGTCTGTTCCGACTACGCAGAGCCGAAGCATATCGTACTCAGCGCCCCAGGTTTGCATCAAGAAAGCGGCGAAACAACGCGGCCCAGCCCTCCGCTGCGCGTTGCACTGACTCCCAGTCCGTCGCGACCCCACTGGTATCTGCCAGAGTTGGTGCGGCCGCGCTATCCGCGGCTCGCGCCAACACCGCCCCGGATTCGGAGTCCTTCATTTCCATGAGAAAGATAATGGATCCCGGCGCCGCGATATCGCGTATTTCGCGACGCATGCCGGGCAACTCCGCTGACGTCGAGTTTCTCAAATCAATCAGCGAAGCCTGCACCCGGATCGTCTGTGGTCCGGGCTGCTGCACAATGTCGTAGCCCTGCAACTCGGCAATAAATGCCGTTCGAAAGATCTGCCTTATGCGCTGCATGTCCGCAGCGGATGACGGCGAATTCTGTGGAAAGAAGATGCCCATATCGTCAGCAAGCAGGCTACTGTATTTGCTGAAATCAGCATCCGTCGAAATTTGTGCTGACTCAACGGCGGCATTCTTTGTTGTGCGAAAACTGTGTGTCTCGACGGTCGTGCAGGCGGAGAGGCTGACGGCAATCACCAACGCAGCTAAGAAACGGCGAGTCACGCCACGTGTTGTATTTTTCATGGGTCAAAATTCCTGTGTCAACGCCAGAGAAAGACATAGCTAAGACTGACGCTATCGAAGTTGCCGCCAGTTTCCGTAACTATACCGGTACTGTAACTTGCTCGGATCGCTTGCCCGCGCTTGAATGGCCAGACCAGCGTCGCGCCGAAACGCGAATTCCGCTGCAAATCAGCACCCTCGATACCGTCAACGCTGGTACGTCCGCCCACGTAGAAATTCGCATCCAGCGACGCCCAGAAGCCCGGACGAATGCGACGCACGAGATGAATCTCGGTCGATAGAATAGGGTCCTGATGACGAGAGTCGCCAAGAAAGTCGTTATTGTCACCAAACAGCCAGACGCCGGCCTCTGCCTCCAGCAACCAGTTCTGACTTAAAGGCCAAATGGCACCGAGCGCGGGCTTTACTGCCCAACGATTGGCGCCAATGTTGATGAGTTTATCCGATGCGTAGTCCCCTGTTGGCATCTGGATAAGCAGGCTCGCACCAACGATGGTGCGAGGATTCGCACGCAGAGCCTGAAAATCCGAGGTATCCATGTCCGGCGCACCGCGCAGGTTGACGGCAAGCCGGACACGCACGTCGCCGACACCGGACGTCTTGCGACTGCGATACACGCCATCAACGACCCCCTCAGTAAGCCCCCATGAATAGGGAAGGTTGAGCTGCAGACTCGCCGATCTGTCAAACATTCCAAAGAACCGCTGCCATCCCACCTGCGCAAAGTTGATCTCCGAATCAACGCCGGTGATAGGCAATGATGGATCAGTAACGATATCGCCGGTCGTGTATTGGTACGTAGTTATCAGTGCATTCGTTCCGTTCGGCGCTGGCCAGTACGCCCGCGGCGTCAGCTCTTGCGCTTGCGTCGTAGCAACACAACTCAACGCGACCGACAGCGCGATTGCGGCGCTGCGTCGGCGACAGGTTTTCCAATGTGGCATTATCAGGACCTATGGATTTAGCGGTGGCAGCACACGTTGCTCTATCGTTGCTGTTCTAGAAATATAGCGCTTGCGAGCCTTCCGAAGACGGGCCGCGAGCTGCCGACTGTCGCGTGCGTTGGCGCCATCCGAATATATCGAAGCGCTTACCGTATCGACGGCGGCAACAAGCGGTTCATCGCCGTAGCGCTGCGCGAACTGCCGCGGCCCAAGGCCCGGCTCGAGGCGCTCCAGCCAATGCAGCAGCGCGTGGTAGGAAGTTTTCGCCTCGCCTGATCTCATCGCGCTTTGCATCTCGTCGAAAGCATAACGCTCTGACTCACGGCGTCGCTCGACAGACTCTCGGTAGCGCTGCATTATGACGGGCGCATACTTGGCAAGAATCAGCGCAACAACAAAGGCAGCCCCGAGGATGGCAGCAATCGGGCGCCAGTCAGACTGCGTTATCGTTCCGGCATCGGCGATGGCCGCAACGGGACCTTTCACAGAAATTGAAAGGCCCGGAACCAGCACCGTCTCAATCGCTCGTGATTCCGTGTTCCAGTATGTCACGTCAATGTCCGGTACGCTGAACTCGCCGCCCGAGTCAAAAACGAGCGTGCTCTTTTCGCGACGGCGCGCGGGGGTTCCTTCCTCGACGTCAGGCTCGTCCGCATACACCGAAACACCGTCGAACACTAACTCTGGCGACAGCGGTGGCAAAAATATCGCCGGTAGTCCTTCCAGTTCCGCGACATAATTGAGGACGATCGCGTCACCCGCTGCGAGATTTTCCAGATCTCCTTCAACGTTCAACCTTATCTTTAAACTACGCCCGGCGATATAAGGGACGAGTGCTTCAGCCCCGGCCGGAACCACACCGCGAAACACAAGCTCATCAATGTCTACACTCGTCGTAACCGGGTCCGCGCCCGGATTCGCATAGGTAAGCTTCAATGACTGTCCGCTCAGCTTGTACGTAGCACCGAGCAGCGGGTAGATCTCATAGGTGCGAGCAATTCCTGACCAGGACTCGTTACCTACGCGTTCGCGGAAGGAATAGGAGCTATCCGCAGGTAAGCGCGTAATCGCATTCACCAGTTCAAATGAAGGATAAATGGGCGGCTTCGTAAACCAGGTGGGCACCAGCACCGTCACCGTTATCTCCGCCGACTCACCGACAGTCACCGCTTCCGGCGTCACACTAATACGAACAATCGGCTGCTGGCCGAACGCGTTTACACTCGTCAGAAGAATTAATGCGGCAAGGAAAATACAGCGCGTCATTGCTGTTCTCCTCGAACCGACTCCAGCAGGAAGCGCGTGCGGAGAAAGTCGCGTGTATCGGTATCAACACCACGCATCCACTTCTCGGCCGACTCCATCGCGATGGTGCTTTGCTGCGTTATTTCGATTTCGACGCCGCGTTCCTTGGTATTGTCGAACACATAGTCATCCGCGCCAAGCTCGCTCTCGTCACCCGTGTCCGACTGCTCTCTGACGCGTTCGATGTATTCCAGTGTGTACGTCGCGAGTTCAAGGTTTTCTTTCGCCTCGGTCCACTCGGGCGCCTCCGCAACGGCTTGTTGATACGCAACAATCGCTTTGCCGTATTCGCGAGCTTTCATGAATGCATTGCCGCGATTGTAAAAGCCCTCCGCGGACGCTATGCGCCCGAAGGACGCTGCGGCCTCCTCGTACTTACCGGAGTCATAGGCGGCGATTCCCTTCCAGGCAGGATCCTCAAATCTTTCAAATGCTTCAGCGAACTCAAGGCTTTCATAAGCCCTGCGCGCCTGTTGATCGGGTGTCAGCCAGAGTGAGATGAAGTCGCCTGAATGCGACAACTGCCACCCGAGAGCAGCAACGGTAATCGTTGTAAGCAACCCAAAGCTGAGCCCAATGCGGCTCACCATTGCATGGTCCATCCGCGTCTGAACCATAAAAGAGCAAGCAACGCTGCAGGCCAAAGCAACCACCACGCCTGATCCAGCCACTCCGCGTCCGGATCATCTGCCAGCTGCAGATTGGACTGAATCGCGCGCAGCAGCTGCCGCAGATCCGCGTCGCCTGCACTCGCGCGAACCACGGACACTCTCGCTTCAGCAGCAACACGTCGCAGCAAAGCCGGGTCAATACGCGTGTCGATGCGACCGCCGCCTGCAGCAACGACCGGGCTACCGTCAGGCATGAACGCGACACCACCCTCATCACTGCCAACAACCAGCGCCGCGAGCGCCGGTGTGCCCGGCTGACGGGAAAAATCCGCGAGAGAGGCGATGTCACTGGCGTCGAAACCATCGTTGACAAATAAGAGAGTACCGGTCGCCGCTTCATCTCCAAGCAGCTTCTGCGCCAGCGGCAAGACACGACTCGCCACTGCCCCCGGCGCGGGCATGATGGCCGGATCGAGGCTCTCCAGGAACGGTTTCAGCACCTCAATATCAGTACTGGGTGGCACAACAATATGTGCCGATCCCGCATAGGCAACTAATGCGGTTCTCGACCCGGTGCGTTTGCCAACAAGATCCAGAATCTTGAAACGCGCTCGGTCAAGTCGAGTCGGCTGAAGGTCATTGCTGCGCATCGAATCCGAGACCTCCATTGCGATAATCAGTGGTGCCGTTTCCGAGAACCAGGGGCTGACCTGTTTGCTCCAGGTCGGACCCGCAGCCGCCGCTGTTGCGAGCAACATCGCGACTGCCACACCATCGATAGCGCGGAAGCCTTTGCCGGCATCACGGTTTACGGTTAGCGCCTCACGCAGGTGCGGTGCGACGAAAGAACCTACGTCCGCGCGGCTTGCATCGCGCCGGCGAACCAGCCACCAAATCAGCAAAATCGCAGGCACCGCCAACAACCATAACGGTCTCAGGAAATGCAGCCACTCTATCAAGTGCGCGCTCCCCGCTGTCTCGAACCCAGCAGCAGTGCTGCGTATGCGAACAGCATCAACAGGGTCGCCGCGCCCGCGGGCCAGTGGACGAGCGATGTGCGGGGGCGCCACGACTGCGTGCGCACGTCGGCCACTGCCGTCGCATCGATACGCGCATAAATCTGCTGCAACGCAGTCTCGTCCTCGGCATTAAAAAATTCACCACCGGTGCGACTGGCAATGTCGGCAAGTACATCGAAATCGACGCGATCATCGCCTGTCGCGTCCCGGTCGCCGATGCCGATCGTATAGATCTCTACACCATTCAGATTCGCAATGTCGGCGGCGTTAACAGGTGTCATCTTGCTCGCGGTGTCATTGCCATCTGTCAGCAAGATCAAAAGACGATCATCGACCTCGCTGTGTTCAAACGAGCGAATCGAAAGACCAATCGAATCGCCGAGCGCCGTTTGCGGCCCTGCCATGCCGACCTCCATCAACGAAACCAGCGCTCCCGCGGTGGCAAGATCCCGGGTGAACGGTAGCTGCAGATAGGCCTTTGAGCCGAAGACGATCAACCCGATGCGATCACTTTCGCGCGCGGCGACGAAGCGATCTACAACCCGCTGTACCGCTGTAAATCGCGAGACCTCGGTGCCATCCTCCGCGGGAAAGTCTCTGTAGTCCATGGAACCCGACAGGTCGATGGCAAGCATGATGTCGCGAGCCGCCTCGGTGCGCACGATTGGCTCACCGACCCACACGGGTTTTGCAATGCCAACAATCAGCAGCACCCAAACTGCAACGGCAACAATCATCTGCATGACACGTCGACGCATGACAACTGCGCCGGCGCGCGCCTCGGATCCCGCCGCCGCCGCGATCTGATCAAAGAATGGAATTCTCAGTGCATTGACTCGCTCGCGTTGCGCCGGCAAAAGCCACCAGACGAGCACAGGCAGCGGCAGCAGAAGGAACGCCCATGGATAGGTAAGCTCAAGCACGGTGCAGGCGTATCCAGCGTCGCGCCGGTTCGATCAGCGACTTGCCATCGCTATCCGTCTGGTAGGCAGCCACGGCCAAACGATCCGCTACAGCGGCAATCTGACGGTCGTTGTTACTTGAGTCAATCAGGAAGCGCGCCCAGTCCGCACCGGACAGGGACGCGACCTGATCACGCGGAAATGCAGCGAGGGCCGTTCGTTTGAGCACAGCCGCGACCTGCTCCCCGGTCTCGCACGAGTTGTCATCGAACTGCTCTTTGAGTGTCGCGAGTTCGGCCAGTGCCACACGCCGATACCGATTGCGCTTCCGCCGTTTGAGCACCGCGGCCGCAATAATCAATGCTGTGCCCAGCAGCCAGCCCAAGAGTATCGACCAGGCCGGTGTCGCAGGCATCCACGGCACAGGCTCCGGCACAACCAGTCCGTGCATGAGCGCGAGCAGGTCAGTAAGATTGAGTCCGTCGTACTGGCTCATCGCACTCTACGCTGCGGCGCCAGCCGACCCATCAAGCGGCGAATTTGTGGCAGCGTTTCCTCACCCGAACTCAAAGGCAGCACCGAAAGATTGATTTCTGTTTGCCAGCGATAGATCTTCTCGAGGCGCTCTCGAGTGAACCCGCTGACCGCGTCCCGGGTCGTCCGCGACCCAAGATCAATTTCAGCCTGCATGCGACCGTCTCCAACAACTGCCCGGTCGCCCGGTTCGATGCGCTCCGATAGCGGGTCGTAAACCAGAAACAGAATGACGTCATTATGCGCAGCAATGCCGCTCAGCCGACGTTGTGTCAATTCATCGATCCCGTCGAAGTCACTGAATACAAGTACGAGATGGTCGTGATGCGCAATGCGTGCCACGCTGTTCAAAACATGATTCAGTTCGCCTGGGGCCGGAGCAACGCCCCGGTCGGCGTGCAGAGCCGCGTTTTTCTCCGCTATCGACTCAAGCAAGGCATACGCGGTTCGCCGGCTCCGCTTCGGGACGAACTCAACCGCGGAGTCGTTATCAAATACAACGCCACCGACCCGATCTCCGGATTCGAGTATGCGAAAGGCGGCAATCGCGGCAGCTTCGGCGGCGGTCACTGACTTCATGTTCAGCTGTGAACCGAAGAACATCGACATGCGCTGATCGACAACCAGTAGGGCCGGACGGTCGCGCTCTTCGGTAAATACGCGCACATAGGGAGAGCCCGTCCGCGCCGTCGCTTTCCAGTCGATCGAACGAACATCGTCGCCCGGCAAGTAGTCGCGCATTTCTTCGAAATTAAGACCGCGGCCACGCAGGCGAGATGCATGCCGACCGTTCAGCACGCTGGCCGAC
>Ga0316191_10000276_pt1 | contig 32106 bp, 38 predicted proteins | sample Eddworburr2cm_MG_FD_204928 | JGI IMG/M metagenome (GOLD analysis project Ga0316191, IMG submission 204928) | Coastal sediment microbial communities from Maine, United States - Eddy worm burrow 2 cm | ecosystem: Environmental > Aquatic > Marine > Coastal > Sediment | place: USA: Maine...
GCCTGTGGCTCATCGGGGGCAGCATGCCGTTTGTGTCTCCGGAGAAACAACGCGTCTTCGGCGCGTGTCCGGTCTACGATAGCGATGGCGAGCAACAGGCGGTGTATCGGAAGATCCATCTTTTCGATGTCAAACTGCCGGACAGCGAGGAGTCGTATCAGGAATCCTGGTCGATGTATCCAGGCGATGACCCAGTCGCTGTGGATACGCCGGCGGGTAGAGTCGGGTTGACGATTTGTTACGACATTCGTTTCCCGGAATTGTACCGCCTGCTGGTTGATGACGGTGCAACCTTGTTTACTGTACCGGCTGCTTTTACCAAGGTGACCGGTGAGGCGCATTGGCACACGTTGCTGCGGGCCCGAGCCATCGAAAATCTGGCGTATGTGATTGCACCCGGGCAATATGGCGAGCATGCAGACAACCGCAAGACTTATGGACACTCGGTGATCATTGATCCGTGGGGCACAGTTCTCGCAGAACAGGCCGAAGGTAATTGTCACGTTGCTGCCGAAATCGACCCTGACCTGCCCGCGAAGCTGCGGCGTGAATTTCCGGCGCTCTCGAACCGGCGCCTCTGAACCAGGATGAATGAAATTAGCAGTAACTCGATCAGTGCCGTCATGTCACGCATGCTTGCGCCCGCAGGCTTGGACGAAAACCATTTACAGGCCACGCTAGGCACGATGATGCGCGGCGGTGTCGACTATGCGGACCTGTACTTTCAAGTCAGCCGCCAGGAAAGCTGGACTGTTGAAGACCGCATTATCCGTGAGGGTAGTTTCAGCCTCGATCAAGGCGTCGGAGTCCGAGCGGTCAGTGGTGAAAAGACCGGTTTTGCCTATTCTGATGAACTGCTCTTGCCAGCGCTGGAACGTGCCGCAAAAGCAGCGCGGGCTATCGCTCGGCAAGGAGACGAAAAGGCGCTGCAGGTCTGGAGTCGAACGAATGCGCCATTGCTGTATCCGGCCACGGATCCGACTACGAGCATCACAGATGCGCAGAAGACGACAATGCTGGGTGAAATCGAGGCGGCGACCCGTGACCTGGATAGCCGCGTCGAACAGGTCATCATCAGTTTATCGAGTAGCCAGGACTTTGTTCTGGTGGCTGCGTCGGACGGCACGCTCGCTGCGGACGTGCGCCCGCTTGTGCGCCTTAATGTCAGCGTGATCCTCGAGCAGGATGGTCGCCGTGAACAAGGTTATGCGGGCGGTGGCGCGCGCGCAGATCTCAATTATTTCCTGTCCGGCGAAACGCCTATGCAGTATGCACGTGAAGCCGTCCGGCAGGCCGTTGTACAACTCGAAGCCGAAGCGGCTCCGGCGGGCATGATGCCAGTGGTGCTCGGGCCTGGCTGGCCAGGCATTCTCTTGCATGAGGCCGTTGGGCATGGCCTTGAAGGCGATTTCAATCGCAAGGGCACTTCTGCGTTTTCGGGTAAAGTCGGGCAGCAAGTGGCGTCGAATCTTTGCACGATTGTTGACGACGGTACATTGGCGAACCGACGGGGCTCGCTCTCGGTCGACGATGAGGGTACGGCGGGACAATACAATGTGCTGGTCGAAAATGGTGTCCTCAAGGGTTACATGCAGGACAAACTCAATGCACGTTTGATGGGCGTCGCCCCTACGGGCAACGGCCGTCGCGAGTCATTTGCGCATATGCCGATGCCGCGCATGACCAACACTTACATGTTGGCCGGACCACATGATCCGGGTGACATTATTGCCTCGGTGGATAAGGGCTTGTATGCGCCAAACTTTGGCGGTGGTCAGGTCGATATTACGTCTGGCAAGTTCGTATTCTCGGCAAGCGAGGCGTACCTGATCGAGAACGGAAAAGTCACCAGGCCAGTTAAGGGCGCCATGTTGATTGGTGACGGTCCCGAAGCACTTACTAAGATTTCGATGGTCGGCAACGACCTCGGTTTTGATACCGGCGTCGGCACCTGCGGTAAAGAGGGCCAGTCCGTTCCCGTAGGCGTTGGACAACCTACCCTGAAAATCGATGAACTTACGGTCGGTGGAACAGGCTAGCCGACTTGCCTTTACATAATTCGTCGAAGGCGGTTTCTCGTTTAACATTGTGAGGTTGTTCACCGAATTCGACATGGCGTTCGGTTAGGGTTCTTTTGTCTTTTAATGGAACTCGATGATGGCCTTCGAAAATACAGTCACAGAGAATGATCTGGACGCAAACTCGCTGCATTTTGTGCAGGGATTGCGCAGCGATAACCTCGATATAGAGCCAGATTTGTCCGTAGATGGCTTATCTGACTCGATCTTGTCGCGCCTGCTGGGCCTCTTTGGTGTCGGCGGCTCAAAGCACTAATCACGCGCTCCGAGGCGCTCTCCGACCCCCGATTTGAGCTACTTAGCCGGCGATTTGAGCGGCTGTTTTGCTGTGACTACTGGACTCGGCACCGGTCGCTATGGAGAATGAAGCTCTATGTGGGTCTCAAGACCAATTTACGAAAGCCTCCCGTACCTGTACATGCTTGTCGGTGCGGTTGCGCTAGGCGCGTCAATGTATCTGAACTATTGGTATTGGCCCACGATCTGTTTCGCTACGGGTGTGATTTGCCTGGTTGCGGGTCTGGCGGTCATGCTGAAGCGGCGCGACTATCGTGTGACCGACCGTCGTGTCGGTCAGCGCCAGGACAACTAGGCGGCTATTTACCGGCGACCGAAACGTCGTCGTCGTCCTCTTCATCTTCTGCAGCGACTTCCTCGTTTGCCGACTCGTTCATGCGCAGATCGGTGTAGACGAGTTCGTGAACGCCCAGAGATACAATATCGCCGTCCTTGAGAAGGTGCTTCTTCACCTGCTTTTCGTTGATAAACACGCCATTGGTACTGTTCAGGTCCTCAATGACGCAGCCATCTTCGTCACTGACCAGCTGAGCGTGGTGGCGACTGACAAATTTGTTCTTGATATAGATCTCATTGTCGGGAGATCGCCCGATAATGACGCGCCCTGGCGGGAAAGTCTGCACGGACAGCGGTTCGCCATCCCTTCGTATTTCTATCTGGGTGATATTTGAGTGGTCGACCAGTCGGTCGGATACCTGCCGTAATTTCTCGTGCACGCCGGTGGTGCTTTCGTGCTCTTTCCAGTTGAGCTCGGCCACCGCAGATATGATGTCCTGCTCGCTGATGACGTCCTTTTCATCGGCGAAGGCACACAACAAAGCGGTGTCGCATAGCGTATTAATCAGCCGCGGCACACCTCCGGTGTAGCGATGAATGATGTCAAAAGTGTCATCCTCAAAAAGGCCTTCGACCTCGCGACCGGCGATAGCGATGCGATGATTGATGTACTCACGCATCTCGCGGCGGTCGAGCGGCCCAATGTGAAAGCGCAGCCGCACGCGTTGCACGAGCTGTTTGAGCCTGGGTGAATCGAGTGAATCCTTGAGTTCGGGTTGGCCCGCAAGAATGATGCGTAACACTTTTTCCTTGTGCGTCTCGATCCCGGAGATTAGCCGGATTTCCTCGAGCACCTTACGTGTCAGGTTCTGTGCTTCGTCGACAATCAGCACCACCTTTTTTCCATTGGAGTATTGCTCAATCAGGAACATGTTGAGCATGTCGAGCAGTTCGACCTTGTGCTTATCGAACGGCTTGAAGCCGAACTCGGTCAATACAGCCTGCAGGAATTGTGTTGGCGTCAGTTGTGTCTGCGAGACGACTGCGTATACGACATCATCGTCGAGCTCGGTGAGAAAAGACTGCAGCAGCGTGGTCTTTCCCGAACCAATGTCACCGGTAATAATGACAAACCCGTCAGCCAGCCAGATGGTCGATTCCATATAGGCTTTGGCGCGCGCATGCTGCTTGCTCCAGTACAAAAAGCCCGGATCCGGTGTCAGCCGAAACGGCTGCTCTTTTAGTTTGAAATGTTCCAGATATGACATATGTTTTTTCTGACCGCAGAGGTTGTTATTTGCTGTCTGTAAGCGGTGATCCCTCAGTTTACCCGGTTTTTCGGGCCCCGCGCCATGTTCCAGTTCCTCACTGGGTGTACGACTTCGTCACAATTTCGTTGATTTGCGAAATTTTCCGGTCACGCGCTGAGGCCGAGTCAGCTATGACCGTAATATGGCCGAGTTTTCGGCCTGGCCGAGGTGTTTTTCCATAATCATGCAGGCTACAAGCAGTGAGTTTTCTGGCGGCATCTGGAATCTCACCGATAAGATTGAGCATACCTGCATGGCCGAGGTTGTCGGTCGGCCGCGGCGCCTCGCCGCTAATTGCGAGGATATGGTTGCTAAACTGGCTCGTCGTAGCACCCTCGATACTCCAATGACCAGAGTTATGCACCCGTGGCGCAAACTCGTTGGCAAGCAGGCTCGGCCCAACGACAAACAACTCGAGCGCAAGAACGCCCACATAGTTGAGATGCTCAAGCAAATTACGCATGTGCACCGTGGCCAATTCAGTCAGTGCAGTATCTTCGGCCGGCGCACGTGAGATACGCAATATGCCATCCGCGTGTTCGTTGCGGGTCAGACAATAATTTGCGATTTCACCTTTCGCATTGCGCACGCCGATCGCTGACACTTCGTAGTCGAATTCAACCCACTGTTCGGCAATCAATTCTCTGTTGCCGAGTGCCTGCCAGGCGGCGTCAAACTGCTCGGCAGCACGCATCACAAACTGACCCTTGCCGTCATACCCAAGGCGACGTGTCTTGATGACCAGTGGCAGTCCAAGCGAACCGACGGCCTCGTGCAAGTCTTTGCTCGAGTCGATAGCGCGAAATTCGGGTAAGGGAATGCCCAGATTCTGAAATAGTCGCTTCTCTGCCAGGCGATCCTGCGCGTGATGCAGCGCCTCAGGCGGCGGGTAAATGGGTACGAGGTCGGCAATATCGGCAAGCGCTGCAACTGGCACGTTCTCAAATTCATAGGTCAGCACGTCGCATTTCTCGGCGAGAATAGCGAGTGCTACACGATCGTCAAACGCGGCCTGAATGACCGGACCGACGCTGGCAGCCGGTGGTTTGTTAGCCGGATCGAGGAAGAAGCACTCATGGCCGAGATCGTGGGCGGCATAGCCGAGCATCTGGCCGAGTTGTCCGGCACCAATAATGCCAATACGCATTGTCAGTCGTTTTTGTCGGGGTCGTTGTTAGCGAGGACGTTGGCGGTCTGGTTCTGCCGATATATATCAAGAGCCGTCGCTACCGCCTGGTCCTCGTTAGCAATAATCGCGGCGGCGAGCAATGCCGCATTGATAGCACCGGCTTTGCCGATGGCCATACTGCCGACAGGAATGCCTGCCGGCATCTGCGCGATCGATAGTAAGGAATCCATGCCTTGCAGAGCCTTTGATTGCACGGGGACACCCAGTACCGGCACGCGAGTTTTGGCGGCCGTCATGCCCGGCAGATGCGCCGCACCGCCGGCCCCGGCAATAATGACCTTGAGTCCACGCCCGAGCGCGGATTCTGCATATTCGAACAGAAGGTCCGGCGTGCGATGCGCCGATACGACACGATTTTCGTGATGTACTCCGAGCGCATCTAGAGTCGTGCTCGCATGCTGCATCGTTTCCCAGTCGGACTGGGAGCCCATGATGATTCCGACTTTAATACTCATCGAGGAATTTTAACCAGAATCTGATGCAGACGGCGGAAAATCTTGCGGCGAGCGGTCTTTTCGGCTTTCTCACTAAACGCAACCTGCATCTCGGCCAGCAACGATCGAAGCTCCTTATCGTCCGTGCCCGTTTCTGCCGCAAAATCATCCAATGCAGTCGAACCCTCGCCAATAACGCGGTCGCGCCATTTTTCTGCGGTCGCGAATTGATGTTTACTGTGTGTCTCGTCGGCACGCAACAGCATGAGTTGTGCGCGGAGCGGCGCCGCATCGACATTGCGCATAAGTTTGCCGATTAACTGCTTTTGGCGGCGCAGTGCGCCGTGAGCTTTCATTCTCCGGGCGTCGCGAATGGCCGCGTCAAGGCGCTCATCGAGCGCGAGTGCTGCGAGCTCGGCCGCGGTCAAACCAATAAGCTGCTCGCCAAGATCCTGCAATGCGAGCTGTTCGCGTTTTCGGGCGCTTTTGCTGGGCTTTGAATCAGTCACCGGATAAGCTTACCTCATGAGACCTGTCGAACTTGAAGCGCTTGTGCGCATGGCGCTGGAAGCGGCGCGTGAAAAGGGTGTGGATCAAGCCGAAGCAGCCGCCAGTAGTGATACCGGTCTGTCTGCAACGGCCCGTCTGGGTGACGTCGAGAACCTTGAATACACAAATGATCGTGGCCTTGGAATTACGGTATACAAGGATAAGCGCAAGGGGAGTGCGAGCACATCTGATATTTCGCCCGAGTCTGTGCGCGAGGCCGTCGACAAGGCCTGTACATTCGCGACTTGCACGGCGCAGGATCCGCACGCGGGCCTCGCTAACGCCGAGCTCATGGCGACGGAGCCAAAAGACCTCGATCTCGATCACGCGTGGCCCATAGATGCAAACGCGGCCATCGAGATGGCGATTTCATGCGAGGCCGCGGGCCTCAACTTCGATCCGAGAATCACCAATTCTGAAGGTGCAACAGTGTCCACCAATCGTGGCAGTCATGCGTATGGTAATTCGCATGGCTTTCTTGGGAGTTATTCGAAGTCGAGCCACAGTGTGAGTTGTGTCGTTCTCGCGAGCGAGGATGGCGAGATGCAGCGCGACTACTATTACAGCGCGGCCCGGGATCCTGCCGAACTGGAGGGTCCGCAACTGATCGGTGAGATTGCGGGGCGGCGCGCAGTGGGACGTCTTGGTGCGAGAAAGATCAAGACGACCAAGGCGCCAGTCCTGTTCACGCCGGAACTGGCGCGCGGCTTCATCGGTCACGCGATTGGCGCGATAGCGGGTGGTGCCCAGTATCGTCGTTCATCGTTCCTGCTCGACGCCGCAGGCGAGAAGATATTCCCTGATTTCGTCACAATTGAAGAACGACCACATTTGCTCAAGGCCATGGCGAGCGCGGCGTACGATAGTGATGGAGTCGCGACCTATGACCGCGACATCGTCCTGGACGGTGTCCTGCAAGGCTATGTGCTGGGCAGCTATTCGGCGCGACGACTCGGCCTGCAGACGACAGCGAATGCCGGAGGAACACAAAACCTGATCGTACCTGGCAATGCTGGCGATCTTGAGTCACTGATTGCGGAGATGGGTACCGGGCTGATCGTGGAGGAGTTGATCGGGCAGGGTGTTAATGCGGTAACCGGCGATTACTCTCGCGGCGTCGTCGGTCAATGGGTGGAAAACGGTGAGATTCAATTTCCGGTGCATGAGGTAACGATCGCCGGAAATCTGCGCGACTTGTATGCGCGTATTGTGGCAATAGGCACGGATCAGGATTTGCGTGGTGGCATCCGTTGCGGATCGCTACTCGTTGGCGAGATGACGATCGCTGGAAGCTAGTCGCGGTTAAAGCAGGTCTACCAGGGTTTGGTCACCAACGGTTGCCAATACGGCGTCGTCAAGATGTTTGCCAAACTCCTCAATTTCCTCTGACCATTTCGGATCCCTGTAGGAGCCTGTCTCTCCATGTTCGCGGACAGTGCCGAGAATGTCGTCGAGGCGAATCGTTGCCATATCTTTGCCAGGGAGAAGATATTCATTCTCCGTTGCGACCAGCAAACCACTTTCCTCAAGCGCCGTGAGAACCGGCGTTAAGGTAATTGATGGCATGTGCATTTCCGCACTGATCTCCGCTGCCGTAACCGTTCGATCGGGGTCGCGAAACGCACGGCCGACGAACAGCATGATATTAAGTGCCAGTCGCTCGCTCATCGCATTGGAAAGGCGTGGCTCTCGCCGTCCGATGTGCAGGAATTCCGGGTTCTGAATGTAATACGCGAGCTGCGCGCCAAAGAGTAGTATGAGCCAGTTCAGGTAGAGCCAGATTAACGTGAAGATCGCTACAGCGAAACCGGCATAAATAGCCTGTTTGCTGGTCGAGAACACGACGACGGCGGCAAATATGGCGCTCAGGCTCGCCCAGATGAATCCACCGACAAGCCCACCAATGATCGCGGCCTTGAAGCGCACCTTCGTATTCGGCATATACATGTAAAGAAACGTAAAAACACAGCTGACGAGCAGATATGGCGTGAGCTTGTTCGTGGCCAGTAGAAACGGGCCGATAAGGTCACTTGTCAGGAAGAGCTGTACCAGTGTGTTGCTGCGCAACGATGCGATCATTCCCAGAGCAATGACAATGATGACCGGACCGATCAGCAGCACAATCATGTATTCCAGGAAGCGGCGCGCGAAACTGCGGACCTTGGCGACATACCAGACGTAGTTAAAACTCTCCTCCATTTTCTGCACCATTGATATGGCGGTGTAGATGAAGAACGCGAGGCTGATGCCGCCGAGGACACCTCCTTTGACGTTATCGACGAGTTCGATGACCTGGCTCGTCATCAGGGAGCCTTGTTCGCCGAGCGGCTCGAGAAAGTCGTAGAGGAATGGCTCGAGCTGGTTGTGAATGCCGAACGCCTGCAACACAGAGAAGCTAAAGGCGATCAGGGGCACGACTGACAGCAAGGTCGTGTAGACAAGGCTCATCGCCCGCAGCGTGATCTGGCCCGATACCATGTCGCGAATAAGACCGTAAGAGAAACGAAGCATGATCGCGGCCAGATGCCCCGATTTGCCGTGTTTTTCGATCTGGTCGCCCCAAACAAGGTTGTCGAATTTTTCCCGAATCTGCGACATTAAGATCTCGTAAGTCGGTCGAACGCTTCCTGGTACTTTGCGCTGGTTTGCTCGAGCACATCGTCCGGAATGTCCGGGCCGGGCGCCGTTTTGTCCCAATCGAGCGTGTCCAGATAGTCTCGCACGAATTGCTTATCGAAACTCGGCGGACTGATACCGGTTCGATAGCTGTCAACGGGCCAGAATCGGGACGAATCGGGCGTTAGCACCTCGTCGATCAAATACAATCGTCCTTCGTCGTCAAGGCCGAATTCGAATTTAGTGTCGGCAATGATGATGCCGCGCTCAAGTGCATATTTCGCGGCACGATCGTAGATCGCGATAGCCACATCACGTACTTTCTCGGCGAGGTTGCGTCCGAGCAACTCAACGACATCATCGAAACTGATGTTCTCGTCGTGGTCACCCGCTTCGGCTTTGCTTGCCGGCGTGAACATCGTATATGGCAATTTGGCGGCTTGTTGCAATCCGGGTGGCAGTACGATGCCGCTGGTGGCTCCCGTCGCCTGGTAGTCGCGCCAGCCGGAACCGATCAGATAGCCGCGCACAACGGCTTCGATGGGCAGTGGTTTCAAGCGCTTTACGACAAGCGAACGACCGTGCAGCGGCCGCGCGAACTCGGTGTCAGGTACGACATCGTCCACATTCAATTCAGTCAATTGATTGTCGATCAGGTCCGCCATCATCCGAAACCAGAATAGCGATATTTGTGTGAGCACATGACCTTTATTCGGTATCGGATCCGGCATGACGACGTCATAGGCGGATAGCCGGTCGGTGGTGACGATGAGCAGGTGCTTATCATCCACGCTGTAAATATCGCGAACCTTGCCGCGTGCAATTAAGGCCAGATTGGGAATCTGAGATTCGAACAGCGCATCAGCCGGGGTCATTTCGGGTGTTCTCAGCAACGTAGTCGGGTCGATGATCGCTGTTCGCAAAGAACGAGGCAAGCGCCGCCATAGGAAACTGCGCGAACAGACGTTAGGATTGCGCAACGGCCTTTCAAGAGAATCTGGATTGTACTGGGGCAAAATCATCGGCACCTTGGCGGGCCTCGCAACGCTGAAACCCTGGTTCGCCATTCTGGGATTCATTGTCGGTCACCAGTTCGATCGGGGTTTTAGCGCGCGATACCGCAAATTTGAGCAACAGGGCGCTCCGATCGGGCGGTTGCCTGAAGAGTACCTGCGGCCGCTATTTCAGACGATGGGTCATTTGGCGAAGATCGACGGGCGCGTTAGCGAGGCGGAGATTCGTGCCACACGGACTGTCATGCACCGTATCGGCCTCGGACCTGCCAAGGTTCGTAATGCGATCAACTGGTTCGAAGAAGGCAAGCGTGCGACCTTTCCAATGCTGCCAACCGTGCGGCATTTGCGTCGCGTCGCTGCCCGTCGCGAAGAATTACGCCTGCTTTTCGTGCGCCTGGTACTCGAGGTTGTGTTGGCAAAAGATCGGATGCACCAGAAAGAGCGCGCATTGATCTGGGCAATTTGCACGGAGTTCGATATTGGGCGCGTCGAGTTGGCACAACTTGAAGCCATGATCCGTGCGCAAAAGGGCTTCCGTCACTCGCCGGCTGGCGATGCGGATGCACAGCGCATCAGGCAGGCCTATACGGCACTTGGCGTCGATCAATCCGCCACCAACGATGAAATCAAGAAAGCCTATCGCCGTGCGATGAACAAGAGTCACCCGGACAAGATCGCGTCCAGCAATCCGGACAACGCCGTGCTGGCGGAGGCAGAGAGACGCACGCGCGAGGTGCGCCGCGCCTACGAAATGCTTAAAGCCCGGCGCTCGATACGTTAAGCCCTGTCCGATTGGAATCGGCTCAGGTACATTGATAAAAAATACAGGAGCAGATCGTGACGCCATTAATAGCACCATCAATTCTTTCTGCTGACTTCGCACGCCTCGGTGACGATGTTCAGGCTGTGCTTGATGCCGGTGCCGATATCGTGCACTTCGACGTGATGGACAATCACTTCGTACCTAATCTGACGATCGGCCCGCTGATTTGCGAGGCCTTGCGCAAGCACGGCATCGAGGCGCCGATCGATGTCCATCTGATGGTCGAGCCGGTGGATCGTATTATTCCCGATTTTGCCGCGGCTGGAGCGAGCTATATTACGTTCCACCCCGAAGCGAGCCGCCACATCGACCGTTCGCTGGCACTCATTCGCGACGAGGGTTGCAAGGCAGGCCTGGTTTTCAATCCGGCGACGCCGCTGACCTGTCTTGAGCACGTTATCGACAAGGTCGACATGGTGCTGCTGATGTCAGTTAATCCCGGGTTCGGCGGTCAGAAATTTATCATGTCCGCGCTCGATAAATTGCGCGCAGCCCGCAAGATCATCGACGCCAGCGGTCTCGATATTCGTCTCGAGATTGATGGTGGTGTCAAAGTTGACAACATCGGGGAAATTGCGGCAGCGGGGGCCGACACATTTGTTGCGGGTTCCGCAATATTTGGCAGTGGTGACTACGCCGCGACGATCGCGGCGATGAAAAAAGAGATCGCGAAAGCCGCTTAGAGGTTGCGATTCGGCCTGGCGCCGAACACCACAATCGTTTTGCCGCTGGCAGTGACGAGCCCTTGTTCTTCAAGCACCTTGAGTACTCGACCTGCCATCTCGCGTGAGCAACCCACCAGTCGACTCAGTTCCTGACGACTGACCTTGATCTGCATGCCGTCCGGATGCGTCATCGCATCGGGTTCATTACACAAATCCATAATTGCATGCGCCACGCGGCCCGTGACGTCGACAAAAGCGAGGTCACCGAGCTTGCGGTTAGTGCGGTCAAGGCGTGTAGCTAGCTGCGTTGCCAATTCGAACACCAGTCCCGGGCTTTCACTCGCGATTTGGCGGAACCGGGGATAGGTCATTTCTGCAATTTCGCACTCGGTCCTCGTTCGGACCCAGGCGCTGCGAGTCGGTTGCTCATAAAAGAGCCCCATCTCGCCAAAAAACTGGCCTTTGTTGAGATACGCAAGAACCATTTCGTTGCCGTCTTCATCCTCGATCATGACTTCGACCGAACCGTCAACGATGTAGTACAAAACGTCGGGCAAATCGCCGGCGTGAATCATCACGGTCTTGGAAGGGACGGTCCGTACTCGGCAGTAACTCAGGAACCGGTTGATCGCCGGTACATCGCTCAGAGTCTTCGCAGTTGTTTGCATAGGTTATTCCTCAACGCAGGTGCGCTCTTCTTTTAATACAGTTCGCTCGCAAGGGCAAGCTAATACATTGATTTCACAGCCGATAGGCTGTTTTCGTCATGACTTTGGCGGTGAGTCGCATCAATCGCTGCAATGCTGCGGGTAGTTCAGCTGCGCCGGCCTCGATCGCATTTTCGCCGTGTTCCTCTTCTTCATCACGCATTTGTCGGACAATTGCGCGACTCTTGTCGTCCTCATTGGGCAGTTGCTCGAGGTGACTGTCGAGATGGGCGCACACCTGTTTCTCGGTTTCTGCGATAAAACCCAGGCTCCATCGATCACCGAGGATGCCACTCGCCGCGCCAATCGCGAAGGCACCGCCATACCAGACCGGACTCAACAGGCTCGGGCTCGCATCGAGTTCGGCGAGCCGCTGCTCACACCACGCCAGATGATCAAATTCTTCATTGGCGGCGCGTTGCATCTGTTGTTCGATCTGCGGGTCGCGCGCAACCATTGCATGGCCCTGGTAGAGCGCCTGGGCGGCGATCTCGCCAGCGTGGTTGACTCTCATCAGGCCCGCAGCATGGGTTTTTTGTTTGTCCGAAAGGTCAGTTTCGGCGATGTCTGCAGCCGGATTCTTGCGTGCCGAATGCCCTGCCGGTGCTGCGATGGTTCGCAGTGCGTTATTGGCACTTACGAGAAGGCGGTCCAATGGCGTCAATTGTCGATCCTGCATGGCCCGAAGTATAGCAATGCAAACCCTCACGACGGTATACTCCCCGGCCCTAAAATAGTCGGAGCTTCTCGAATGAATTTGCGTAATTTTTGTATTGTCGGCCTGCTGCTAGCTGCGGCGCCATTTGTTGCGGCGCAGGAGGAAGCGGCGAGTCCTTGGGCCGGGAAGGCGAAGCTCGGCTATCTCGCGACATCGGGCAATACAGAAAACTCGACGTTGAATGCCGGCTTCGAGGTGAGCTATGCGACCGAGGTCTGGAAGCACCTGTTGAGAGCGCAGGCCATTAACTCAGCTGAAAACAAGATAACGACGGCTGAGGCGTATGAGGCTGGCTGGAAGAGCGAACGCGACTTCTCGGAACACAACTACCTGTTCGGGCAGCTCGACTGGCGCAAAGATCGATTTAGTGGCTACGAGACTCAGTTTTCACAAACGCTGGGCTACGGTCGGCGTCTCATCGACAAAGAAGCACACAAGCTGAATGTCGAAATAGGCGGCGGTTTGCGCCAGTCAAAGCTTTCCGACGGCACTGATGAGGATGAAACAATCGCGAAACTGGGCCTGGGTTACGCCTGGCAGATCAGTGAAACGGCCGAGTTCACGCAGAATTTCAAGGTTGAAGCGGGTAGTGCCAATACCTATTCCGAGTCGGTCACAGCCCTGTCGGCGAGGCTCGTAGGCAGTCTGGCCCTGGTTGCGTCCTATACGATCAAAAACAACAGTGATGTACCGCTACTCGTCGAGAAAACGGACACGTACACGGCCCTGTCGCTGGAGTACATATTCTGACCTTTGTAAGCTATTGAAAATATTGAAGAAAAAGCGCCGATTTTCAGATGCTTTTATTTCCCTGAAATCACGCCGATAGTTTGCATTGGGCGTTGGCCTACAGTAGAATTTCGCGCCTTTCAGCCATCCGGCAGGTCCGCGGCTGAACGCTAAGAATTCCCAATGGATATAAGATAATGAAGACGTTTTCTGCAAAGCCCGCAGAGGTTCGCCGCGACTGGTTCCTCGTCGATGCAACCGGCAAGACCCTGGGTCGCTTGTCGACCGAGATCGCGCGCCGCCTGCGTGGCAAGCACAAGCCTGAGTACACGCCGCACGTGGATACAGGCGACTATATCGTTGTCGTTAACGCCGAGAAGGTGCGCGTTACGGGCAACAAGCTGAAGGACAAGATGTACCATCACCATACAGGCTACATCGGCAACCTGAAGTCGAAATCTCTGGAAAAGGTCCTCGACGAGACGCCTGAGCGCGTTATCGAAAGAGCAGTGAAGGGCATGCTGCCGCGGGGTCCTCTTGGCCGCCAGATGTACGCCAAGTTGAAGGTATTCAAAGGCCCCGAACACGATCATACTGCTCAGCAGCCGATCCCACTGGAAGTGAACGTATAATGAGTGACACGCAATATTACGGAACAGGGCGCCGCAAAACATCGACTGCCCGTGTTTTTATGAAGCCTGGTAGCGGTTCTATCACGGTTAACAACCGACCGCTGGACACTTTCTTCGGCCGCAAGACGGCACAGATGATTGTTCGTCAGCCGTTGGAATTAATGCAGGTTACAGACACATTTGACGTCAACGTGACGGTCAAAGGTGGCGGCACAACCGGCCAGGCCGGCGCAATTCGCCACGGTCTGACGCGCGCCCTGATGCAGTACGACGAAGCAATGCGACCACAGTTGCGTAAAGCCGGCTTTGTCACACGCGATGCCCGTGAGGTTGAGCGTAAGAAAGTCGGTCTTCGCAAAGCACGTCGCGCCACGCAGTACTCCAAGCGCTAAACCGGAGCTGCATACCCCACTTGGGGGATCGTCTAGTGGTAGGACTGCGGACTCTGACTCCGCCAACGGGGGTTCGAATCCCTCTCCCCCAGCCAAAAAATATGGGCCCCTTCTCGGGGCCCTTTTTTTTGCCGGGGAGAGCTGGATGAGAACCCCTGGTTCGACAAAATCGCAAAGCGATTTTGGACGCACGAAGTGCGCCCTTTAGGGTGAGGATCGCCCTGAGGCGATCCGAATCAATCCCTCTCCCCCAGCAGCCGGTTCGCGCGTTCGAACGTGCGCAAAGCCCTTTCGATATCGTACGGGCGCTCCTCAAGGCTTTCAGGATCCCATTCGCTGCGTTCCGTTGTGAAAAAGTCACCGCCATAGACATGAATGGCACCCGTGAGCTTCGACGTCGGGTTGGTCACCGAGTGGATGATGCTTTCCCCCAGCGGGCGCACATCTTTTGGTCCCAGCGATTTCGCCCCCGCCGCCTCGATACGACCCTTAGGGTCATCTTGATGGCGGCGCCAAAAGATATTGTCTTCGCGCCCGCCATACACGCCGATGACGGCCCACATATTGTGGTCATGAGGCATAAGAGTCATACCGGGTGCCCAGATTACATTCAGCACAGTGAGTTCCCGTGATACATGAAGGCGCTGTATCTCTGCATGCGTCGGCGTGCCAAGCGCTTGCTCCAATTCTCGTGGAGCGGATACCGCTTCGGTGACGAGCTCACGAATGGCCTTCGAAGAATCGGATTTCGCAACCGCATCTATGCAATCGCCAACAAATTTGTCCAGATCGAATGTCATGGTAATTTCTTACTCTCGTCCGTCAGCTGTTTTTCTCGCTCGACATAAATTTTCGAGAATCCCGCTTTTGCATACAGGCCTTCTGCAGCTGCATTTTTTGCAAGCACGCCAATTCTAAGCCATCTGACGCCGCGGTCTCTCGCATACGCCTCGGCCGCATCCAGCAACTTCCGGCCAACACCCTGGCCACGAAATTCTTGCAACACCATCAGGTCAGCAATCAGGCCGTATTCAAAATCGCCATCTTCAAGTTCGTCGCTTGTGACCTTCGTAAGAACCATCGCATAGCCAGCCATCTCGTCATCAATTTCCGCTATCAGGATCTTGCCATCGCAATGTCTGCAGCGAAAAAACATGCGCGGCATGTAGTCGGCCACTATTTCCGCGCCGGTAGGCAGGCGTGGATCCAGTTCATGCTCATAGTCCTGCAGTGCAATGACGCACTCGCGCAAACGCGGCATGTGTTTATTCTTTTCGAATTCGCATATTTGCATGCGTGATAGCCAGTCTTGTTGTTGGTTGCCTGAGCCTTGGCGGCTCAGTATCGGGCGCTCCTGTCGATGATGCAAATGCCATCCGCAAAGATGGCCGCACCTGATATTCTTTGTTTGTTGAACCCCACCGAGGAAACGACATGATCCAGACTACGACCCCAAGTATTGAAGGCAAATCGATCAGCCGATACCACGGCGTTGTGACAGGCGAAGCGATACTTGGCGCCAATATCTTCAAAGACTTCTTCGCGGGTATCAGAGACATTGTCGGCGGACGCTCAGCAGCTTATGAGAAAGAGCTGCAGAAAGCGCGCGAGATCGCGTTCAGTGAGATGTCGCAGGCCGCGCGGGAGAAAGGTGCTAATGCGATCGTAGGCATCGATATTGACTACGAAACCGTCGGTGGCCAGGGCGCTATGTTAATGGTCAGCGTGAGTGGTACGGCCGTCACCGCAAGTTGAGGTGCGCTAATACTGACGCGTGCCCGCAACAACGATGCTAGGAATTCATTGCTCTTGCGAGCTTCCTCTTGGCCGCATTTAGCGCTTTCTTCTCCGGGTCGGGGGTCTTTTCGGCCTCCCTCATCTCGGCAAGCGCTGCGGCCACGTCAGTGCCGGGCAACCAGTTGCGCACCGTCGTCGCCTGATCGGCATTGTCACTCGTAATTGAACTCGCGTCTCCGTCGAGGATCGAGATGCGATGCTTGCAGAAATTGCCATAAGTACCGGCGGGGCAGGTACAGATCGCCGTCAGACTTGATCCGTCCTTTATAAAGGTGACTTCGTAGGGGTCGGCAGAGGATCCCTTGACGAGAAAAACGAGTTCTTCCAACGTGCTCTCCAACCCTTTAATGTCAATGCATTGATGTCCCAAGTGTCTGGCACGTACATTGCGAATGCAAGGCATGCGGACTCGCCGCTTGGTTGTTGGTTTCAGGCTACGGCGAAGACTTGTTACCGATAAGCGTTGTGAGGTACGCAGCGCCAGCTGCTCCAAATACACACCATAGCATCGTGAAGTTTTGAACCGAACTTACGAAACGATTTACAAGAAACAACAACGACACAAACACGATGGCGCCTAGAACGACGATTGCGGGATTCGGTGCATGCTTCTCGCGAATGCTGAAGACCAGACCACTTCCGATCGAGCAAAACAAGGCAATTGTCATGGCAACGTAGACTGAAACCCGGACAGATGCGCCTTGCCCCCAAGTCGAATCAGCATTTCCAAAAAAATCGATGCCAATAAATCCAAACGTTGCGACAGAAGAAAAAATCACGGCAGCGAACAGAAAGGTAGGGATCAACCACCTACTCATGTGCATACCCGGAGCGATGCAGTTTGGCATCGTGTGTTTTGAAGTGGTCGCTGAACCAGCGATCAAGATCGCCCGTCAATTGTGCTTCGTCGAGAACACCATCGTCTTCTACCGCATCCATAATGTCGCGAAGGTCATCCAGCAGTATTTCATGGTCTTCCTTATGATCGGCAAAAGAAGGGTAGCGCGTCTCACGCATCATTCTTTCTTCGAGTGCGAAGTGCGAAGCAATCTGCGCGTAAATCTCACCCAGCGACTGCACGATTTTTTGCGTGTCACTGCCTGCCCGCAGATCTTTCTGAAGTTCGTTAATCAGCTCGATCAACTCTCGATGTTCATGATCAACCTCGGCGATGCCGACACTGAATTCATCTCTCCATTGCAAAGAACTCATCGGATTCGAAAACCTCCGTTTTCAGCCCTGAACGTAATTGTCAGGTAGCGACCTGCTTCAAGCAGAACGTCCTGTGTGTGAGTGTAATCCCAAGCGTCAACGTCTGCAGAATCACGCATCCGCACCGTGAGCGAATGTGCGCCGGGAGGCAATTCGAAGCGCTCGTAGACAGAAGCAGGCCCATCATTCCAGAGTCCCGACGGTTCGGCACGCAGCTCAATCGTAGTCTCGCCGTCGACGTCCAGCTCGAGCACCAGCGGCAGGCGCTCGCGCCCGCAGGATTGCGCACGCCGCATGTTCGGCGCCAGCTCGGCGATCTGCTGCGGTGTACGCTGAACGCACGCCTCGACGCGTTCTGTTGCGTGACTCAATGATAGCTTCACAACCGCAAGCTCAGCGGATGTGTACTCGTACTTTGGCCAGAATGACAGGTAAGCGACGACAAAGCCGAACGCAGCGTAGATAACAACCTGCAGGATGTAGCGCAGGGCACTAACCACGATCCGTCCTCCTGTTCGATGTGTTCGCCGGCATATTTTCGAGCGAGGCACTGAAATCCGCCAGTGCACTGACGCGTCGCCGTTTACTGCCGGAGGGCAACCAGCTAAGGCTCAGCCGTTCTCGATCCACGCGCTTGCGCAGGTAGGGATCTCGTTCCCCGGCGACGCGATCACGGGTCCATGAGCCACCAATTCGATAATAGCAATCGCCTTCCGCACAACCTGCGAGCATCACTCCGTCGGCCAGTCCTCGAGATAATACGAAGTCGATAAACGAGGGCGGTAACATCGCGACGCACGGCATCGTGATTACCTTCGTATTGTCGTTGTCCAGATCGTTCGCTGCGGAGTGGTCACACGCATATACAAGCACACGCGGTGAACCGACAAAGCTCGCGGACTTCTCAATCGAGCGTTCACGCAGGTCAGCAACAGGATGGTCCGGCAATTCAATGCCGGGGATGATCGCAGTCGCTCGTCGGAACGGTGTCGACGTGGGGCACGATCCCACGCAAATGCCACAGCTCATACAATTATCGGCATTGACGACGGCTTCTTTGGCGTACGCAGCACCGTCGCTGCGGGGCTCCATGCTGATCGCGCTGAACGGGCAGTCGTCAAAACAGCGCGCACAGCCATTACAGTTGTCCAGGCTTACTATTGCGACCGGGTCCGGCCTTTTTGGTGGCAGCCAGGGCATGAGCGACATCACGATTGATCCAATAACGAGAATAAGCCACAGCTGGCCGCCGGGTATGACGTCGAGAATTGGATACACGGCCAGGTAATACCAGTCGAGATTCAGGCTTGCCGGCACCACGTCGAGATTGGCTGGTCCCTGGCTGACGGCCGGGTAGACCAGCGACAGGACCAGTAGCGTGATCGCAGTGCCAATCGCCAGTGGTCTAGGGGGATTCACACGCGCCCGCGCATGCCGTTGGATATGCAGCCACATCAGGAACAACATAAACAATGGTGCGAAGATATGCATGAACACCATCAACGTGAAGAAGCGTCCTCCCAGCGTTGAACTATTGAGGAAGTTGTTGGCGATGGGTTCGCCGAAGAATGGCAGCGTGTCGAGCCACTCGGACGTTGCAATGGCAATGTACTGCGCCAGTTTGTCCCACACGAGCCAATAACCCGTGATGCCACACATGTAAATGAACCACAGCAGCGGTACGCCGGTTATCCAGGCGAAGAAGCGTTTGCCACGTAGCCGGTCAAGTGAAAACTCTCGCAGAATGTGCAGGAACACAACGATAACGAGTGCGTCAGAGGCATAGCGATGAAGACTGCGCATCACACCCGCGGCATACCACTGATCGTGCGTGATGTATTCGACGGAGGCGTAGGCATCGGTGATGCCGGTATCGAAGAACAGGTACAGGTAGATGCCGCTTGCCGCGACAATCCAGAAGAAATACCAGCCAAGTGCGCCAAGATTGGAGAACGGGTTGCTGCTCTGGCCAAAGCTCCAGTCGAAGACTGCTTCGGCGCGTGCAAACAGGGCTCGGAGGATGCGTTTTAGAAACGCCATGAAATTGCGGTCACCTGGCGCGTCGCCATTCAAACACGATAAACGCCAGTATAGCGCCAAGGCAGATCACGCCGACGATAATGGTCATGAATATCGAGTAATCGAACGCATAGCGCCCGGTATTGGGGTCATAAACAGTGCAAAAGAGCTTGAATGTGTCTACCCAGTGATCAACCAGGCTGGCGTCACGTGGCGTATCGAAAACGAGCTCTTTGAGTGGCTCGACAAACAACTGGGCATCAAAGTCCTGACCATACACCTGCCGATACACCTTGCCTTCAGCATCGATGATGGTCGTCTGTGACAAGTGATCAAAGCCTTGAGGCGCAGGGAAGTACTGGAAGCCGAGATCTTTGCTGATTGCGTTGATGCTCGCCTCATCCCCGCTCAGGAAGTGCCATCCCGCAGTATCGATGCCCTTGGCGGATGCATACATGCGCATCCTTTCGGGTGTGTCGACTTGCCAGTCAAATCCAATCGAGACGATTGAGAAAGCGTCATCGCCGAGTGCTTCCTGGGCGATATCAGCGTTCTTTTCAATGTTCGCCGTGATGATGGGGCACACATGGTGACAGCTGGTGTAAATGAGGCTGATGACAAGCGGCCTGCCTTTCAAGCTGTTGAGCTGAAAGTTCTGACCGTTGGTGTCGCGAAACGTGTAATTGCCGATGTGTTCGCCGAGCGCGCCCTGGCTGACTGCCAGGGCTGCCTCGCGATCGTATTCCTGCTGTGCTACAGCCGGCGCCGTTAGTCCGGCAAGGATAAGGGCGCCGAAAACGGCTGCTGCACGCATGTTGGTCCTTGATCCGCCTAGCTGAGCGGCCAGACCTCGGACAGGTACTTCCAGTTCACGAAGTAATACAAAACAAAGGCGACGAAGAAGATGCCGACCAGGAATGCCGTGCCTGGGATCTTCAACGTTTCGGCACTGCCATAGTGGCTCACCGCAGCGGCTGCTGGCGGTACCTCGGGGTACAACGGCTTCTCATCCTCTGCCAGTTTCTTACCGAAGAAGACCGAGCCAACGATTACAACGACGAACATAAGGCCGCCAATCGCTGCCAGTATCGCGAAAATGCCGTTCAGTCCCATCATCAGATAAGCTGCCGACGGATAATCGAACGGCAAGATAGCGTCTGCAAATGTCATGTCCCAGTGTCTGCGCGACACACCCAAGGTGCCGGCACCCATCATGAAAATTGAGATGCCCGCGACACCAAAACCGAATAAATACGGTTGCCATCGAGCGACCTTCTTCAATATGAGCTCACGCCGGAAGATCAGTGGCACGAGTATGTACGTGATCGCCATGAATGCCAGCGTCGTGCCTGCCACTACAGTGCCGTGGAAGTGACCTGGTACATAGATCGTGTTGTGCATGATCAGGTTAATTTGCTCAGTGCCCATGACGACACCGGAAATGCCGCCGATGAAGCCAAAGAAAACGAGCGACATGAACATGCCCGCGAATGCAGGATTATCCCAGGGCGCTTTGCGCAGCCACTCGAACATACCTTTGGTGAGCCCACGTGCGCGCTGTGCGGCTTCAATTGATCCTGGCACGGTCATGCCGTGAATCATGCTGCCTAGCACCGCGAGATACATCGCGTAGCTGGTATTGAATATCTTCCACTCTGAACTGAAGCCGGGCTCCACGAGCATGTGATGCGCGCTTGCGAGCTGCAAAAACAGGATGTACATCAGGAACGCTGTGCGACTGACCTTTTCAGACAGTGGCTTGGCGCCAAATACCAATGCGGCGATCGCGTACCAAACGGACACGTGCGCTGCTACATTAATTTGTTGCGATGAATGGCCCATCGCCCACCAAATAGTTTTGTAGATGATCGGGTCTATATGACTAACCAGTCCAAGCGACCAGAGCAATGTCGGTATCAGGATAATTGCGCCCGAAGCAATGGTGAACACAGCGATAATCGCGGCCGTCAGCGCACCGAAGGTGACCAACGGGATGGAGCCCTCGTAGGTTTTTTCACGCTTGGCAACCACAAGGGTGCCGAAGAAAACCCCGCAGCCGAGTAGCGCCCCCACCGCAAACAAAATAATGCCCAGATAGAATGGCGGTTCCGCCATCATTGGCACATAAGAGGTGAACATGACGCTGGAACCACCCTGCAAGACCGCCACATTGGTAATCAGTGCGCCAACCAGCATTAGCCCAAATCCGGCCCACGCCCATTTAGGCCCCGCGAGTCGGGAGTTCAGCAATATTGCCGATGCAAAATACAGAATGGCCATTTCAAAAAAGATGATCCAGACCAGTAGGACATCAAAGCCATGTGCCGTCAGTGCCAGGTAAAACCAGTCCGCCGGAAGCAGGTGCACGGCCGGCCAGCGAGTCAATGCGACGAGCAAACCAAATAACCCGCCGATTGCAAGAAACACGATGGCGGCAACAGCATTTGCCTTGATGAGTCTTTCGGCTGCTCGATCGACACGAAGGCCGGTTGTCGGGCAGGTGCGGTAATCGAATAATTTACCCATGATTGATTCCTCCCTACTCGACGACGTAGATCTTGCCAACCATCATATGGTGGCCGATCCCGCAGAATTCATTACAGAGCACCCCATACTCGCCGGCCCGGTCGGGCTTCACGGTTATAACCATGTCGTAACCCGGATGCACCTGCACATTGATATTGACGGGTTGTAAGGAGAAGCCGTGTTGCCAGTCCATCGATGACAAGTGCAGTCGATAGCTTTGGTCTTTCTCGAGCTCCAAAATCGGCCACCACTGCCACAGACGGGCAATCAGGTAGACGTCGCTTCCGGCGGGTGGATGTACGACAGGAAAGCCGCTTTCTTCGCGCACCGTATATTCATCAATCATTTCCTGCGCATGCTGCGCGAACACTTGCGGCTTGATCTGATAAGCCTCGTTCGAGAGGTTCTGTTCACCAGCGCCATGCCAGTAAATCATCATGAAGAACATGATGAGACCCCAGGTAAAGGCGACGATAATCCAGATCAGCTCGATCTTGGCAATGGGTTGTCGCCACCAGATCCGCTCGCTAGGTGGTGTAATAGCCATGGTCAGCCCCCCTCAATCTGCGATCGGAATCTGGGTAATTTCGATGATTCCCCAGATGATATAGAACACCGTCGGAACGGCGATACCCAACACCAGCAATAAGAATGGGTTATCTAGCACCCTTTGCATGAATGGAATTTCTTCTGGATCTGAACTGTCCGATGACGTTGCGTCATCGACCTTATTATTATCGTCCATTGCGAGCCCCAAAAAAGACGGGTGTTAGGAGGCAGGCTAGCGGAGCTAAAAACATAAGTAAATTAGGGATTTCCCGTATACGCGCGTATCAGGCTGAAAGTGACCAGGGACAGCGTCAAGAGGATGCCGAAAAAGAGCAGGGACCGGTTGGCGAAACGCTTGCCAGCTGCCATTTCAATACGTTCTACTATCCAGTTGGAGGCCAGATACAAAACGGCGGCAACGAGAGTGAAATAGACGAATTGCACGACTTTAGCCGTGCATCAGTTGCGCAGTTCCCTGACGCCGTCATCGTCCGCTATCAAGAGAACGTCAGCTGACCGGTGCGCAAATATGCCTGCAGTCAGTATGCCGGGGATTTGATTTAGACGCGTTTCCATTTCCAGAGGGTTACTGATGTTCAAGTCATGGACATCCAGAATGTGGTTGCCGTTGTCGGTAATGAAGCCCTCACGCCAAATAGGCTGTGCCCGCATTTTAACGAGTTTGCGCGCAACGAATGCCTGCGCCATCGGCAAGACTTCAATAGGCAGGGGGAACGCCCCAAGCATGCCCACCAGCTTGGTCTCGTCGATAATACAAACAAACCGCCGTGACGCTCCAGCCAGGACTTTCTCACGCGTTAATGCGCCACCGCCGCCCTTTATGAGTTGTAAACGCTTGGTCGCTTCGTCGGCGCCGTCAATATAAAGATCGACATCGCCCACCTCATTTAGTGTAACGACTTCAAACCCATGCTTTTCGAGCAACGCTGTTGAGGCCTTGGAGCTGGACACCAGCTTGTCAATTTTGTCGCGCACAGCCGGCAGCATCTCAATGAGCTCATTAACTGTCGAGCCCGTGCCAACTCCCAGCACCATGCCCGGTTCTATGAATTCGAGTGATGCCCTGGCTGCGTTACGTTTTTTCTCGATGGCGTCCATAACTAATGCTCAGTGTATAACGATTATTAGCGAGATTATGCATGTTGCATATACAAGAGTGCCCGCATAAGCGGGCACTCCGTGTTGGCTTGGAAGAAAACCAATCTTCCTAGCGGCTTGCAGGCTAGCGTTTCTTCTTGCGGGAAGTCTTTTTCTTGGCTTTCCGCTTCGTAGCCTTCTTCTTTGTAGCCTTTTTCTTCGTCTTACGTTTGGCTACTTTCTTTTTAGCCTTTTTCTTCGCTGCCTTTTTCTTTGTCTTACGTTTGGCTGTTTTCTTTTTAGCCTTTTTCTTTGTAGCCTTTTTCTTTGTCTTACGTTTGGCTACTTTCTTTTTAGCTTTTTTCTTGGCAGTTTTCTTTTTAGCCGCTTTCTTCTTGGTCTTGCGCTTAGCTACTTTTTTCTTCGCTTTACGCTTGGTTGCTTTCTTCTTAGCAACTTTTTTCTTTGCTACTTTTTTCTTCGCTTTACGTTTGGTTGCCTTTTTCTTAGCAACCTTTTTCTTCGCTACGCGTTTTTTAGGCGCTGCTTTTTTCTTCGTTACTTTTCGCTTCGACGCAACTTTGCGTTTAGAAGCTTTTTTCTTTGACTTCTTTTTTGTAGCCATGACATTTTTTCTCCGTGTCGGGTACCCGGAGCTGAGTATATACAACAAAAGCTAAAAATCCAGCGACTTACGTTACGTTTTAGACTTTTGAAAAAGTACCGACTCGGGGACTTTTCCAGGTAAAAGTGGTCATGCTGAATTTGGAATTTTTTGCGCCATGTTGTTACGCAAATATGCGCGCGCGAGAAAACCAGAAATGGTGCCTGAACTTCGTACCGTGAGTTGTTGCTGTCGGTGCGCACCTGGATAAGGAAAACGTATTGCGTTTTTTAATTGCGATTCGAATATTGCGACTGTAGCTGCGCTATTTAGTTTCTGTAATTACGCCATAAAGCGCTATGTCCCAAGGGTTTGGCGTGATTTCCTCGACTTTTTGGGAGTCAAAAGCAACGCCGATTAGCTTGGGCCGAAACCAGTTTTTCCGGTGCCGCAGAAAGTGAAAGCAGCGATCAAAGTACCCTTTACCCATGCCGATTCGATGAAGGTCGTTGTCGAATGCAACTAAGGGTGTGATAACAACATCGATTTTTCTTGCGTCGATTGAAAGGCCTGCGAGAGGCTCCCAAAGTCCGAAATAACTCTTTCTGATTTCAGTATCTGGCTGTAGCTGCCGGAAAAACATATTGCCGCGCGTATCGCATACCGGCACAAAAAGCCGCTTTTTTGCGCGCCATGCGCGCTCGATGATGGGAGTCGGGTCTACTTCATCGTCCATTGGCAGGTAGCACGCGAGGGTTTTGCAGGACATGAATTCATGCGAACGAAGGAAGCGATTGCAAATTTTTTCGGACGCATCGCGACGTTGATTGACTGTCAAGTTACGGCGCGCCGCAAGCGCGTGCTCGCGTTTTATTTCGTTAGGAGTTTTTTCTATAGCCAAGAAAAGCGCCTCCCGCCTGTGCCGTTACAAACCGTCGCTCTCGAACCGGAGCAACAGGTGGAGTCAGCCGTGGCAGCAACAGACTTACCGTCGAAACGGTCCTGCTCAAATGCTGCCTACAGTGCGCGACCCCGAGGTAAATATTTAGGGTCGAAAGGTGCCGGGTCGGTATCGAACACTGCAGGAGGCGCCATACTTTTTCCTGCGCCAAACGCGTTAAAGATCGAGTTGTTGGGACGTACCCAATACGTTCTCTACACGTTCGGAAATAATTTTTAGTCGACCACTAAGGTCGCCTTCGAGCAATTCATCTCGTGCTTTCGCATGTATAAGGTCGTTGGCCATGTTAAGTGCGGCCATCACCGCAATGCGATCCAGTCCGACAACTCTGCCGCTGTCGCGAATCTCAAGCATCTTTGCATTCAGAATCTCTGCAGAGTCCAGCAGGTCCGTACGCTCACTTGCCGGGCACGCGACCTGATACTCCTTATCGAGAATTCTGACGCTAACTTGTGCATAGGTGTCTGTCATTTCAGGATCCTTGCTCCATCGCTTTGAGCCTGCCGATCATTGCTTCGACGCGGGCTCGTACCTGTTCGTTTTTTTGTAGAAGATTGGCGCGTTCGGCAGTTAAAACATCCTGCCGTTGTTTCAGCGATTTATTCTCGTCCTGCAGCTTATCGCATACTTTGACGAGCGCATCTACACGCGTTTCGAGGCGTTTGAGCTCGTGCTCAAATGTTGCATTTATGTCGTTAGCCATACGAGCAATATAGACACGCGCTGAGAGAGAATCAATGTATATGGGAACCGAACTTGCCCGGCATGGCCTGCGCCGGCGTTACGTGGGATCATTGGCGCTCTTTACGGAGACTCAGAATAGCGGGAAATGGGACAACCGATACGACATGAGGACGTGCAGCAAGCGTTGCAGCGCTGCGGCGCGACCTGGGATGCGGCCCAGGCGCACGGTTTATTGTCCGGGCGGCTTGCTATCGCCGGCACAGATGCGGGTTTTGACTGGCTGTCACAGGTTCTCGAGGGCACTGATACGGGCAACGCGCTGCGCAATGAGTGTGAGGTCATTCTGAGCTCTCTATTTGAGTCTACGTACCGGTCTCTGTCGGAAAGGCGCTCGGAATTCGAGCCCCTGTTGCCTGATGACGAGGATGCGGCTGAAGCGCGCGCCGCAGCGCTCGCTCACTGGTGCGAGGGGTTTCTGCATGGGCTCGTATCCGGTCAACATAATGAAGTACTCAAACAAAAACTCGGCGCGGATCCATTGGCTGAAATCATAAAAGACATACTGCAAATAACTCGGGCTGCAGCCGATGGGGATAGCGATGAGGATGCGGACGATGAAGCGTACGTCGAACTCGTCGAATATCTGCGCGTTGCGGCTCAGCTAACGTTTGAGGAGCTGGCTGAGTTTCGTCGCCCGGCTGGTGAAAACGATAAGCCAGAGAAAACGCCGGAGGTGCTGCATTGAAAGACACTGAATTTGCGCGGCGCCGCAAGATACTGATGCAAATGGTCGGATCGGGCGGCATCGCAATTTTGCCGTCTGCGCCAATCAAGACGCGCAGCCGAGATGTCGAATACCGCTTTCGCCAGGATAGTGATTTCTACTATCTGACTGGTTTCGAGGAGCCGGATTCTGTCGTAGTGATGGCGCCTGGTCGCGAAAATGGCGAATACCTGATGTTTTGTCGGGAGCGCGACGTCGAGCGCGAGCGTTGGGATGGCAGCCGACTGGGCCCGGACGGGGTAATTGAGCATCGCGGTGCTGATGACGCGTTCCCGATCGACGATATTGACGATATTCTGCCAGGCATCATGGAATCGTGTGAGCGCGTCTACTACACGATGGGTTTGTACCCGGAATTCGATACGCGCATTGCCGACTGGGTGAACTCTCTGCGTTCTCGCGGAAATCGTGGCGTACACACACCGCAGGAATTCGTGGCGCTGGATCATTTGCTGCACGACATGCGTTTGTATAAGAGTCGTGCCGAAATTTCAGCGATGCGCAAGTCCGCCAAAGTCGCTGTTGCGGCACATACACGTGCCATGCAAATGGTGCGGCCGGGGCTTTCGGAGTACGAGGTTGAGGCTGAATTTATTCACGAATTTCGCTGCAATGATGCGCGCTACTCATACAGCCCTATTGTTGCGACGGGTAGCAACGGCTGCACTTTGCACTATGTCGACAACAGGGCGCAGTTGCAGGACGGTGACTTGCTCTTGATTGATGCCGGCTGTGAACTCGACTATTACGCATCCGACATCACGCGTACGTTTCCGGTTAGCGGCAAATTCAACCCGGAGCAACGGGCAGTTTATGAAATTGTGCTGGAAGCGCAGCTTGCTGCCATCGAAAAAATGCGCAAAGGCAATCACTGGAACGAGCCGCACGATGCGGCCGTCAAAGTAATCACCAAGGGGCTGAAGAAAATTGGCTTGCTCGACGGGACCTTGCCGAAATTAATCAAGGATGGTGCTTATCAAGAGTTCTATATGCATCGCACCGGACACTGGATTGGCATGGACGTCCACGACGTTGGTGATTACAAGGTCGGCGACGAGTGGCGCTTGCTGGAGCCGGGCATGGTCGCGACGGTTGAGCCTGGTATTTATATTCCTTCGGGTCGCAAGATCGGGAAAGCCTGGCGCAATATAGGCATCCGCATTGAGGATGATGTCGCTGTCACTAGCAATGGACCGGACGTGCTAACAAAAGGCCTGGTCAAAGATCCCGATGAGATTGAATCTTTGATGCAGCACTGATCGTGAACGCGCAGCACGACAATCACTATGACATCGTTATTGCCGGCGGTGGAATGATAGGCTCCAGCCTGGCGCTCGCCTTGGCGCCGTTGGGTTTGCGGGTTGCAATTGTCGAAGCTGTACCTCGATCAGCGCCGGCGCAACCAAGTTTTGACGACCGCTCGACGGCACTATCGCGCAGCACGCAGCGAATGTTCGAAGCGCTGGGATTGTGGAATGAAATCGTTGCTGCTGCTACACCCATCAGCAGCATTCATGTTTCTGACAAAGGCCGCTTTGGCTTGGCACATATCGACGCGGCCGAGCAAGGCGTTGAGGCACTTGGCTACGTCGTTATTAATCGTGTACTTGGCGGTGTCCTGCAAGCATCGCTGGATAGCGTTGAGCGGCTGGACATGTTCTGTCCAGCACGAATTACAGATGCGAAGCTGTCGCCGGACAATGCGGTCGTTACGGTTGCTGCAGACGATGGCAAGTCATTTGATCTGAGCTGCAATCTTCTCGTTGCGGCCGACGGTACCAATTCGGCAGTGCGCGGCATGATCGGGATCGCGGCAGAGCAGAAGGCGTACGGTCAGCAAGCGATTATCGGCAATCTGTTGCCGGAAATACCGCTGCGAAATCGTGCCTTCGAACGCTTTACCGAAAACGGGCCGCTGGCGATACTGCCCGTCGCTAACGGGCGGGCCGGATTCGTCTGGAATGTTCCAGACAGAGATACCGCGCGGGTGCTTGCACTTGATGACGCCGCGTTTCTGGCCGAATTGCAGACTGCCTTCGGCAAGCGTCTTGGCACGTTTTCGAAAGTTGGAGTGCGTGTGTCCTATCCATTGGTCCTCAGCAAGGCGATACGTTTGACGGCACAACGTGCGGTGGTTATTGGCAATGCGGCGCATGGCCTGCATCCGGCTGCGGCACAGGGTTTTAACCTCGGGCTGCGCGATGTTGCGGCCTTGTGTGACTGCATAGCGGATGCATGTGCCGCCAGAACGAATTCGGCCGATGTCGGTGACGCGGCGGTGCTTGAGCACTATGCGGCCTGGCGACGGCATGATCAGAAGAAATTGGTCGGATTTACCGATGGCCTCGTAAGATTATTCGGCGACACCCGCGCACCGGTGCGAGTCATGCGGAATATTGGCATGCTCGGTTTCGATTTGATCCCGGGCGTGCGCTCCTTATTCGCAAGGCACACCATGGGGCTTGCTGGAAGGTTGCCCAGGTTATCTCGCGGACTGCCGCTGTCATGAAGAAGGCGATTGACGTCCTTATAGTGGGTGCGGGTGTCACCGGACTAACGGTTGCCGCGTTGCTGGCACAGTCACGGCATCGAGATCGCCTGAAGTTGACGCTGGTTGATGCCGCGCGGAGACCGGCACATGTAATTGACGATGATGTTGCATTACGCGTGTCAGCAATCGCGACTGGTTCAGCGAAATTACTGGATTCGATGGGCGCGTGGTCGTACATCGAGGCAACGCGTGCGTGTGGCTACGAACGTATGTGTGTCTGGGATGAGGGCGGTAGTGCGGATGGCGCTGCAGCGCTGCGTTTCGATGCTGCGGAATTCGCCGTGCCACAATTGGGATTCATTGTTGAAAATGTCCTCATACAACATGCGCTACTGGCCGTGCTCGACAAACTGGATATTGAACTCCGATTTGAGACGAGGATTGACTCTTTCGATGCCGACCTGGTCATCGGGGCCGACGGTGCACGCTCGTTCGTGCGTGATGAGGCTGGCATTAAGACACGCGATTATCCGTATGGGCAGACGGCATTCGTTACGCATCTGCAGCCGTCGGAGTCGCACCAGAAAACGGCCTGGCAGCGCTTCATGATCGATGGTCCGCTTGGCATGTTGCCGCTGGCGGATGGCCGCATTTCGGTCGTCTGGTCCACGCACGAGGCGTTGGTTGAGCGCGCGCAGTCAGCCAGCGATGGAGAATTGGGCGAAATACTCAGCGAGGCATCCGATTACGTTCTGGGCGATCTAACGGTGGCTGGACCGCGTGGCGTATTTCCGTTATGCGCCCGGCATGCCGAGCAATATGTAGTGCCGGGCGTCGCTCTGATCGGAGATGCTGCACATGCAGTACATCCACTGGCGGGACAGGGTGCCAACCTCGGACTGCAGGATGCGGCGACGCTCGCAAATGTGATCGATCAAGCGCTGCACAACGACGAGCACCCAGGTGATCGACCGGTGCTACGCCGTTACGAGCGCGCGCGCAAGGGAGAAAATGCGGCAATGCTGCATTTTATGACTGGTCTAAACCGTCTGTTTACGACAGACTCGGCGTTCGTTCGGGAATTGCGCGCAACCGGCATGCGCCTGTTTAACGTTAGCGGACCGATAAGAGACCACGTGGTAAATGTGGCGATTGGGGGCTCAAAATGATGGTATTGACTGGCCTGACACTCGACCTGATTTTCTAGGCCGATGAAGCAGAAATATGTATATGGTTTAGCCGCGTTTCTGGCGATCGTGGGTCTGACTGTATTTGTGTACAAATGGCAGGCGCTCGATTTTCCATTGAGCAGAAACCAGGAAACCTCTGTCTGGACGATTGAGTCCTCGATAAGTTTTGATAGCGGCCCGGGCTCGATAAAAGTCAATCTCCTGATCCCGACGTTGACGCCGGGCTTCCGCATGCTTAACGAAAATTCGGTCTCGCGCGGATACGGCTTCAGTCTCAATTACGGCAGCGGCGGCCGCGAGGCGCAGTGGGCAATTCGCCGTGCCGATGGTCCACAGAGAATCTATTACCGCATATCTGTGTATGAGGATGCCGGTACCAACCAGTCCGATACGACGCCGCCATTTCCGCCGACACCCGTGATCAACGAACCGTTCAGGACGGCCGTTGATGTCATTGTGGCGGACGTGAAAGAGCAGTCTGCTGATACAGCGTCCTTCACGGCGGAGCTGTTGCGCCGCATGAACGATGCGTCGCCCGATCCAAACATTGAACTGTTGTTGTCCAACGCGACGACACGCGCAGCGCTGGTTGAGAGTATGACGACGATACTCGCGGCGGCACGAATTCCGGCGCGCATGGTGCATGGGCTGGAGCTGCAGGGGCGAATGCGCGCCGCACAACCGGTAACATGGCTCGAAGTGCACGACGGCGAGCGTTGGCGATACTTCAATCCGCTAACGGGCGAGGAGAACCTGCCCGAACATTTCCTGGTGTGGTGGCGGGGCAACGAGCCGCTGATCAACGTGGAAGGCGGCAGCAATGTACAGGTTGGGTTTGCAGTGCAAGAGAACCACCTGGACGCGGTCGCGATCGCAGAGACGCAAGCCGCGGAAAAAGGTGCAAGCGCCATCGACTTCTCGCTCTACAGTCTGCCAATACAAACCCAGGCCGTGTATAGCGTTTTGCTCATGATACCGATTGGCGCCGTTATCATGGTGTTTCTGCGCAACTTCGTGGGTATCGATGCATTTGGCACATTCATGCCCGTCCTGATCGCGCTGGCGTTTCGAGAAACGAAGCTGTTCTGGGGCGTCATCCTGTTTTCAGTCCTGGTCGCGCTCGGCCTGAGTATTCGCTTCTTGCTGGAGCGATTGCGCCTGTTACTTGTGCCGCGGCTAAGTGCCGTACTAATCGTTGTCGTAATCTTGATGTTGCTGATCAGCCTGATATCGCACCGCCTTGGTATGGAAACCGGATTGTCCGTTGCGTTGTTCCCGATGGTCATCATCGCAATGACGATTGAACGCATGTCGGTCGTCTGGGAAGAGCGCGGCCCGGTCGACGCCATTCGCGCCGGTGTTGGCAGTATGATTGTCGCGGTCACCGCCTATTTCTTTATGGGCCTGCAATGGCTTGAACATCTGATCTTCACCTTCCCCGAGCTACTGCTGGTAGTACTTGCATTGGTTCTACTCGCAGGGCGCTACACGGGTTATCGACTGCTTGAACTGAGCCGTTTCAAGGCGTTCGCAGGGCGATGATGTTCGCGAAACCAGCGCAGTTACGGGAGGCTGGTGTGCTTGGGCTTAACGAGCGCAACGCAGACTTCATCATGCGATTGAATCCGCGGCGCCTTTACCCGCGCGTCGACGATAAGGCGCTTACCAAGGAATTAGCACTCAACGCCGGCATGGCCGTGCCCGAGTTGTACGGCATCATTTCCAATCAAGGTGAGGTACGTGATTTCGGCAAGATCGTT
>Ga0316191_10000277_pt1 | contig 32055 bp, 40 predicted proteins | sample Eddworburr2cm_MG_FD_204928 | JGI IMG/M metagenome (GOLD analysis project Ga0316191, IMG submission 204928) | Coastal sediment microbial communities from Maine, United States - Eddy worm burrow 2 cm | ecosystem: Environmental > Aquatic > Marine > Coastal > Sediment | place: USA: Maine...
TCCTGCACCTCAAACTCCTCGCGTGTCACGAGGTCGAGCTTGCTGAGTCCGGATTTCAGGACCGACTGAAAGTTTTCCTCGAGGTCTTTACGAACGCTCCTCAGGCCATCGGGAACCGCCTCGGCGAGTCGTCTCGCGAGGTCTTCTATTGATTTGTCACTCATGCCTGCTTGATACCCCAGAGTTGCTCGAAACACCAGCTCACTAAATTGGTGCAGACCCGTGATTTGCTGCTCCATGGTGAAGCGGCTACAGGACTGGTGAAATTCTATGTGATTGATATTAAAACAGTTCTTTATCTTGGCACGCATCCTGCTCTATAGGAGGTGAATTGGATTTATCACTTATTTTTCGGGAGCAATGCAACATGAAAGCTATCTATAAAGCCGGCCTCTTTGCCGCACTGCTGGCAGTCAGCGCTTCGGCGAACGCCGGCTGGTCTGCCAACCTTGGTTTTGCCAGCGACTATTACTTTCGCGGAATTTTCCAGAAGAGCGCCTCCGCTTCGGGAGGATTCGACTACGAGTCCGATGCTGGCTTCTACGCCGGCACATGGGTTGCAGATGTCGGTGGCGACATCGCCGGTGACGGCCTTGAAGTGGATCTCTATGGCGGCTTCGCTGGTTCTGCGGGCGACTTCAGCTATGGCATCGGCTACACGGGCTATTACTACACCGGGGAATTCGACGATACCTACCAGGAGGTCAACCTCAGTATCGGATACGGCTGGCTGACAATCGACGCTGCGATTGGCGAATACGACGCTCCGCTGGAAACACTGGACTACCAGTTCTACTCCGCCACGGTCGAGCACAACGGTTTCTGGGGCCAGTACGGCACATTCCAGGATGATTTCGAGGGCGACTACGTTCAGTTCGGCTATGACTTCGAACTCGCCGAGATCGACTTCGGTGTCAGCCTCCTGGTAACCGACGACAACGCAGTCGGCGAGAATGAGGAAGCCCTGATATTCACGATCGGCAAGTCGTTCGATCTCTGATTCATCGTGGAGGGAGCCGGACCGCGGCTCCATTCCAGTCACACAAGGGGAAACGAAATGAAAATGATCACAGCGATCATCAAGCCGTTCAAACTCGATGACGTCCGCCAGGCCGTCGCCGATATCGGCATACAGGGCATTACGGTAACCGAGGTCAAGGGCTTCGGTCGTCAGCGGGGACACACGGAGTTGTACCGCGGCGCCGAGTACGTCGTCGACTTCCTGCCAAAAGCCAAGATTGAACTGGCTGTCGACGATGCGGTTGCTGACCAGGTCGTCGAAGCCATCGCCAACACAGCACGGACGGGGAAAATCGGAGACGGCAAAATTTTTGTCTCCGAGATATCCGAAGCCATTCGCATTCGCACCGGTGAAACCGGCGCCGAAGCGGTTTGATGACACGAATAAGCGGAGGAAATTCTCGTGGATGATTTAACAACCGTAGCGGGGCAGGTCACTGAGCTGGCTTATGCCCTTGATACTTTTTACTTCCTGGTCTGTGGTGCCCTGGTCATGTGGATGGCCGCGGGTTTCACGATGCTCGAAGCTGGCCTCGTCCGTGCCAAAAACACGGCCGAGATTCTTACCAAGAACGTCGGTCTCTATGCTATCGCCTGCATCATGTACATGCTGGTCGGTTACTCGATCATGTATCCGGGCGACTTCGAAGGCGGCGTTTTTCAGAGCCTGGCGAACATCGGGGTCCTTGGGTCTGACGACAACGACGCAGCTGCCGCGATTGCAGGTGATGCTTACTACTCAAACCTGTCGGACTTCTTCTTCCAGGTTGTGTTCGTCGCAACCGCGATGTCGATTGTCTCTGGTGCTGTTGCCGAGCGCATGAAGCTCTGGTCATTCTTCGCGTTCGCCGTTGTCCTGACAGGGTTTATCTACCCGGTGCAGGGGTTCTGGAAATGGGGCGGCGGCTTCCTGAACGAAATGGGCTTCCTCGACTTTGCAGGCTCGGGCGTTGTGCACCTTTGCGGCGCTGCAGCCGCGCTCGCCGGCGTGTTGTTACTCGGTGCTCGAAAAGGCAAGTACGGCAGCAAGGGACAGATCAATGCCATTCCGGGTTGTAACCTGCCGCTCGCTGCGCTCGGCACCCTGATCTTGTGGCTCGGCTGGTTCGGGTTTAACGGAGGCTCGGAGCTCAAGGTATCCGATGTTGGCGAGGCCAATGCCGTCGCGCTTGTGTTCGTCAATACAAATATGGCGGCCGCCGGGGGCCTGGTGTTCGCGCTGCTCCTGTCGCGTTTCTGGTTCGGCAAGGCCGACCTGACAATGGCACTTAACGGCGCACTCGCCGGACTCGTTGCGATCACGGCTGAACCACTGACGCCCACGCCGCTGGTCGCAACAATGATCGGTGCTATCGGCGGACTGCTCGTTGTTGGCTCGATCGTCGCGCTCGACAAGCTGAAGATCGATGATCCGGTCGGTGCGATCTCCGTGCATGGCGTCGTCGGCATCTGGGGATTACTTGCCGTCTCATTTACCAACAACGGTGGCAATTTCTGGGGCCAACTCGGTACTCAGGTCATAGGCATGATCACAATCTTCGCCTGGGTATTCATCGCAAGCTTCATTGTCTGGTATTTGCTCAAAAAGACCGTTGGTATCCGCGTCTCGGAAGAGGAAGAGTACGAAGGCGTCGATATCTCGGAGTGCGGCCTCGAGGCCTACCCCGAGTTCACGTCGGCCGAGTAACTGCATATGTAAAATTCCCCTCAGAGCGAAAAACCCTGGCGGGCCTTCGGGCCCGCTTTTTTTGGTCATAAACTTGGTATAACCGCACAAATTTCGGTGTGACTAGTGTCACACCATATTGCTACTCTGCGTGGTTTAATGCCTTATTGTTCAATCCGCGAAACGGAACATTTCGATGATGAAGTATCGGCTACCTATAACGATCGCCTGCGCTGCCCTTATGGCCAGCGGACTGGCCGCTGCCGGCGAGATCTACAAATGGACCGATGAGGACGGCAACGTTCATTACGAAGATCGGCCTGTCGGCAGGACGGGCATGGAGCGTGTTGACGTCGTATCCCGGAATACCGATAACACGGTGGTCCAGGCGCGCCTCGACGCTGAGCGCGAGGCCAGAGCCGCATCCCGCCAGGTTGCATCGGAAGCACCGGCCAAAATGACCAAGGAAGAAGTCCGCGCCGAACAACTGGCTCGCCAGGAGAAGTGCCAGCAATACCGCTCCCAACTCGAGTCCTTCCTGCGCTCACAACGTCTTTATAAAGAAGACGATGCCGGCGAGCGTGAGTACCTCAGCGACGATGAGATCATGGCGGCACGTTCGCGCGTCGAGGGTCAGATTCAGGAATATTGCGGCGCTTAACAGCCCAACACGCTCCGGCACGGTACAATTCAGGCTCCTACGCTGAGGAGCATTTCGCTTGAGCGCAGCACCCGAATCCCAGGACAAAGGATCGCAGGCCTATTTGCCTGACTTTTGTGCTGCCAGCACGGTTTTCGTAGTCGTCCTGATTGCCGAACTCATCGCGATCCTGTTGACGCTCGCTGCCCATACCATTCCGGAACTGTTCCTCGTCGAACTCGCAAGAACGTCGTTGTTCGTGCAGTGGCTTGCCATACTGAGTTGCGGCGTCATGTGCCTGTTTCGCCCGTTCCTCGAGAGTGCCGGCAGCACGCGTGCCTTTGTACTGAGCTTCCTGATTCTCGAACTGGTCTGTCTCGTGCTCGCCGAGTTGTCCTATCAGTTGTCGCTGGCATTTCCGGACTTCATAACGATTAATGAGGCCCACCATCTTTTTATCCTGCGTACGTTTGCCGTCAGTTCAATCGTCATCGCACTGGCCATGCGTTATCTCTATGTCTCCAGCGAGTGGCGTCGCAGCATTGTCCTCGAGGCGCAGGCCCGTATCAGCGCGCTGCAAGCCCTGATCCGGCCGCACTTCCTGTTCAACAGCATGAATACAATCGCGTCTCTGACGCGCACAGATCCACAGCAGGCCGAGGAAGCGGTTGAAGATCTCTCGGACCTGTTGCGCGCCAACCTCGGTGGCTCGGGCGATCGCACCTCACTAAAAGAGGAACTCGAAGTTGCTGCAATCTATCAACGCATCGAAAAGCTGCGCCTCGGTGACCGCCTCGCGGTGCGCTGGGATGTCGCCGACCTGCCGATGCGTGCACTGATCCCGAGCCTGACGATTCAACCGTTGCTCGAGAACGCGATCTACCACGGCATCGAACTCCTGCCCAAAGGCGGTGAAGTGGTGGTTTCAGGGCGGCGTGATGACAACTACCTCGAGATCAGTATTTCGAACCCGGTTGCCACGGGTGAGAAGCGCGCAAAGGGCGGTAACCAGATGGCGCTCGCCAATATTCGCCAGCGGTTTGAGCTCGCTTACGGCAGCCGCGCATCCGTCGACGTGGAGGACAGTGAGTCAGCCTACGCCGTGAGATTACGATTCCCGCATGAGCGCGCGACGTGAGAATCCTGATCGTCGATGACGAGAAGCCCGCGCGTGATCGGCTGCGGCAGCTCGTGGATGATTTTGGCGACCATGAGGTCGTCGGTGAGGCGGCCAATGGCGAAGAAGCTCTCGCAATAGCGGCAAAGGTCACTCCAGAGGTCGTTCTGCTGGACATTCGCATGCCCGGTGTCGATGGCATCGAGACGGCCCACCACCTCAACGCAATGCAGCAGCCACCGGCTGTCGTTTTCACAACAGCCTATGACGAATACGCGATAGACGCATTTGATGCCCGTGCTATCGGCTATGTTCTCAAACCCGTCAGGCGCGAACGCCTGCAACGAGCGCTCGAGCACGCGCGCCGCCTGAGCGGCCAGGTGCTCAACGAGCTCGTCGACGGCTCGAAGCTCGAGAGTCGGCGAAATCACGTCTGTGCGCGCCTGCATGACGAGCTGCGGCTTGTTCCGCTCGATGACATCCGTTTTTTCAGTGCCGAGCAGAAATACGTGGTCGTGCACCATGCAAACGGTGAAGACCTCATCGACGACTCGCTCAAATCGCTCGAGCAAGAGTTCTCCGACCGCTTCGTACGCATACATCGCAGCGTGCTGGTTGCGGTCGATAAGATCGAGAAACTCGAGAAGACTGCCGATGGCAGAACGCTCGTCATGTTGCGCAACACCACCCTGGACGAGGACAATACCCCCGACGACGAACTGGTTGTCAGCCGGCGTCACCTGGCGACCGTTCGCCGGCGTCTTAAAGGAGGGTAGTCCGTCTTGAAAATCCGTATTGCAACGCGCAAGAGCGCATTAGCGCTCTGGCAGGCAGAACACGTTGCCGACGCGCTCAACGCATTTCCCGAGGTCGACGCGGTCGACCTCGTACCGATGTCCACTCGCGGCGACGAAATCCTCGACAAAAGCCTGCAGAAGATTGGCGGCAAGGGCCTGTTCATAAAAGAACTCGAGGTCGCAATGCAGGTGGGAGATGCCGACATTGCCGTGCACTCGATGAAAGATGTGCCGGCCGAAATGCCCGACGGCTTTTGCATTGCCGCTGTTCTTAAACGCGCGAATCACGCTGATGCATTTGTCGGCCGCGACGGTTGTGTTCTCGACACGCTGCCCGAAGGCGCCTGCATCGGCAGTTCGAGCCTGCGACGCCAGGCGCAACTAAAACTCATGCGCCCCGATGTCAGGATCGAACCTCTGCGCGGCAACGTCAATACCCGTTTGTCCAAGCTCGACAACGGCGACTTCGACGCGATCATTCTCGCGGCGGCGGGACTGGAACGTCTTGGGTTGCAACATTACATCAGCCAGCAGTTTACTCCTGAAGAGATGCTTCCTGCTGCCGCGCAAGGTGTGATCGGTATCGAGTGTCTTGAGGACAACGCCGAGCTAAGGTCAGTTCTGGAGCAGCTGAATCATGCGCCGACGGTGCAGACTACGGCGGCAGAACGCGCGATAGCAAAGACACTCGACGCCAGTTGCCAGTCGCCGGTTGCAACACATGCGGTCATCGACGGCTCGGCAATGACGGTAACAGCGCTTGTTGCCATGCCGGACGGCAGTCAATCGATACGCGACTCCGTCCAGGGCCCGGCCGTGGAGGCGGAGCGCCTTGGCGTTGAACTCGCCAATCGACTGCTCGCGAGCGGCGCAGGCGAGTTGCTCGCCGCTGTGACGGCATCCAATGGCTGACAATGAACTCGACGGCATCGGCGTGCTCGTCACCCGGCCAAAACACCAGGCCAGCGGCTTCGTCGATGCCATTACGCAAAAAGGCGGGGTCGCCATAGGGTTTCCAGTGATGGAAGTCATTGCGCACGACACGGCCAAAATCGAACATGACGTCGCAAGCCTGCTTGAGGCGGACATCGTAATATTTGTCAGCGCAAACGCCGTGCGCCTGGGCCTGGCCTACGCAGGCACCGCAAGAATTGCCGTTATCGGCCCGGCCACCGCCATTGCCATCCGGCGTCATGGCCGCGAAGTGGACATTCAATCCGTTGATGGCTTTGACAGCGAACATCTGCTTAAGGCAGAGGAGCTGCAAGACGTTCATGGCAAGGTTATCCGCATCGTTCGCGGCAATGTTGGCCGCGAGCTGCTGGCGCAAACCTTGCGGGCACGCGGTGCGATCGTCGAGTACCTGTCTGCCTATCGCCGCCAGATCCCCGAATACTCCGCTGAAGAACTGGCTAAGATCACGGAACAATGGCAGGCCGGGAAGGTCGATGTCGTCACTATCATGAGCGTAGAATCGCTGCAGAACCTGTTGAAGATACTGCCACGCGAATGCCGGGAGCTTCTCGCAAACACGTCGCTGGTGACCCCGGCCCAGCGTGTGGTACAAGAAGCCGCGGCGCAACTGCCTGGTATACCGACAACGCTCGCAAAAGGACCGCAGGTCAACGATATAATTGATGCGATCCTGGCCTGCAGAAACACCTGACCCGGATAACCCGATGAGCAACGAAGACGAACAAAAAGACGCTGAGTTTCCTGACGAGGACGAACTTGTCGTCGACGAGACAGAGGATGAACCCGCAGCCCTGCCTGCACCGAACACCGAGGTTGCGGACAGGAAGGGCTCAGGCGGCATTGCCTGGCTCGCACTGTTCATTGCCCTGGTTGCTGCCGCCGGTATCGGCTACACAATTTTCCACGACTGGCGTGCTGAGAGCGCCGCAACCCAGAGTGCGAGTTCGCTCGCCGAGCTAAGAAGCCAGCTCGCGTCATTCACAGAATCGTTAGCGAGTCTCGACCGCAGTTTTGCCGAACTCACGGAGGCCGATTCGCGCACGACGTCAGAACTCAACGCCTTGCAGGCGGACCTGGAGAACCGCATCTCCTTGCTCGACTCGCTGCCATCGCGCATGTCCAATCTCGAGAACTCGATTTCCACCTTGCAAGGCGTGTCGACCGGTGCCCGTAACACCTGGCTGCTGGCCGAAGCCGAATACTACATGCAGATTGCCAACGCACAATTGCAGTTGGCGGGTAACCCGCACCTCGCCGCGCTCGCGCTCGGCATGGCGGACGAACGTATCGTGCAACTCTCCGATCCTGCGCTTACCGGGGTTCGCCGCGCCCTCTCCGATGAGCTCGCTGCCCTCGACGTCATGGAGAAACCCGACATCGAAGGCATCACCCTGACGCTTTCGAGCCTGGCGCGCGTCGTGGATTCCCTGCCCCTGCGGCAAGCGGCCAGTGCCGATGGCGATGAGGACACCGCTGTTGACCCTGACCTCAGCGGCGCCAAGCGCGCATGGGCTTCCGTCAAGGGTGCTGTTTCCGGGCTTGTCAAAGTGACGCCACCCAACGAAACCGCAGCCCCGTTGATGACACCTGATGCGGTGTATTTCCTGCGCACCAACCTGACGTTGCAATTGCAGGCTGCCAGATTGGCGCTGTTGCGCGGTGAACAGGCCGTCTTCGAGCAGAGCCTCGATGATGCTGCCGAGTGGCTGGATCTGTATTTTGATGCGCAAAGCGCACAGGTCCGGGGAGCAAAAGCAACTCTGGCTGAGATTCGCAGTGGCCTGTTTGCCGTGGCGCCGCCCGACATCTCCGAGTCACTGCGATTGTTACGCCAGTTCAATAGCATCAACGAGTCAGCGCAATGAAATTCGCGGCCATTGTTGTCGTCGCAGTGATACTGAGTGCGTTCGCCGCACACTTCCTGCTCGGCGACCCTGGCTACGTCACGATCAATTTCCGCGGCTACCTCATCGAAATGTCGGTTCCGGTCCTGCTGGGGCTCGCCGTTCTTCTCGTGATTTCGGTCTGGCTGATACGCCGCCTGATCCAGGCACCGAAACGGCTGGGCGAGGCCGCGGGCCGCTACCGTTCGGGTCGCGCAGGCCTGAAACTCACACGTGGCATGATCGAAATTGCCGAGGGCAATTTTGCGCGCGGTGAAAAGCTGTTGGCCCGGGCGGCGAGCACCAGCGACGCGCCACTCTTCAACTACCTGCAAGCCGCGCGTGCCGCGCATCTGCAAGGCAAAGACGAACGTCGTGACGAGTGGCTCAAACTCGCTTACGAAGAAACTCCCGAGGCGGCAAATGCCGTGCTGCTGACTCAGGCGGAGCTGCAACTCGATCGCCAACAATACGAGCAGGCCCTGGCAACTTTGCGCCGCATCGAGGAAAACTCGAAGGATCACAGCCATGCCCTCGCACTCCTCGGCCGTCTGTATTTTCGGCTCAAGGACTGGGAACATCTTGCCGAAATATTGCCACGGCTGCGCAAACAGGGCCGCGTTAAACAGGAATTGCTCGACAAATGGAGCATTCGCGTACACAAGGAAAATTTTGAGAACGCCGTGGATGGCGATGCGGTCATTGCCGAGTGGAAAACAGTCACGAAACCGCTACGGGCCGAAACTGCGCTGCTCGACGCGTATTACATGAACCTGATGCGAGTCGGCCTTCACGACAAGGCCGAGAAAGACCTCGCCGCAGCGCTCAAGGTTGAATGGCGCGCACCGCTTGTGCGTTTGTATGGCCTGGTTGAGGGCGTTGATCCGAGCAAACAACTGAAGCGCGCTGAAAGCTGGCTTACCAAGCATGACGACGACGTAGAGTTGTTACTGGCGGCCGCCCGCCTTTGCCTGCGCATTGAACTCTGGGGCAAGGCCCGCAGCTACCTGGAAACAGTGATTGCCCTGCGACCAACGCCTGAGGCCTATCACGAATACGGTCGCTTGCTGACGCAGCTCGGGGAAACGGATGCGGCTGCGGACGCGTACCGACAAGGACTCGGCATGGTTGCCGCAAGCCCTCTGACGGCGATACCGCATCTCAAACCGGACAAGGCGTGAACGGGCCGACGCTTGTCGTTGGTGTCGGATACCTTGGCGAGCGTTTTATTGAACACGAAAAAACTGCCTTTGGCCTGACCCGCGGCGACCACGACCTCGACCAGGACAGCCCCCTGTCGGTCGAGCTTCCTGAATCGTACACCGTGCTGTACACGGTACCGCCATCGCAGGCGTCGCAATCTGACCTGCGGCTGCAGCGGCTACTGAATGTGCTCGATCCGGCGCCAGCGCGCTTCGTCTACATCAGTACGACCGGTGTGTATGGCGACCATGATGGTGCAACAGTCAGCGAAGAGACCCCCACGAGCCCGGGCTCTGATCGATCAGCAAGAAGGGTTGCTGCCGAAGATGCATTGAATTCCTGGGCCGCCGAGAGGGGCTGCGCCGCAGTGGTGCTGCGCGTACCGGGCATCTATGGTCCTGGCCGACTCGGTATCGAGCGCCTGCGTGAAGGATCGCCGCTCATTGAAGAGAGCGACGCCGGACCCGGCAATCGCATTCATGTTGACGATCTCGTTACCTGTTGCGTCGCGGCAATGCAGGGCGGCGTACCCGCCGGCGTTTACAACGTTGGCGACGGTGACCACCGCACATCAACCTGGTTTGCGAACGAGGTGGCCCGCCAGTGCAAATTGCCGGCGCCGCCGACAATCAGTATGGAGGCCGCTCGACGTGAGTTCTCGCCGATGCGAATGTCGTTTCTCGGCGAATCACGCTGCGTCGACACGCAAAAAATGCGTGATGTGCTGGGCGTGCGGCTGAAATACGCGAACCCGGAAGCCGGAATTACCGCATCCATTCAGGAAGAGGGCCACGAACGGGGTGTTCGTCACCGCAAGTAAAGCGCAGCGTCAGCGAGCCATGGAGGTGAGGAATACGCCGTTTGTGGCCCTTTTACCTCAGGGCTGGCTGCGAACGCTCCGTAACCAGGCCGTGAGCGGTTCCCACTCATCCCAGTCCGGCCACGCGAGATACTCCGGCAGCTCGAAGATGCCGATGCCACGCGTATACGCACGCACATAGTTTTGTGCCTCACGCAGAGCTGCGATGTACGGGACGCGTGCCTTCGTCAGGTACTCGTCGAGATCATCGAAAATAAGCGTGTTGTCACGGACGCGATTTGCCAATGCACCAATCTTCACATGCTTGTTCTGTACCTTGTTGATGCCCTGCAGCTCCTTGAGGAACGTCGAGGTTGCCTGCATGTCGATCGTCGACGGCAGCACGGGCACGACGATGGTCTCGGCATGCTTGACGAGATCGGCCAGTTCCTTGCCATGCGAACGTGCAGGCGCATCGCTGATAACAATGTCAGCGTTACGTGGCACATGCCTCAAGCCGCCGTCAAAGGCGGCTACTCCGGCGATCGCTGGCCGGTTATCCGGGCGGCGCTCCAGCCAGTCGAGGCTCGAGCGTTGTGGATCGTAGTCAGCGAGGGCGACACTAGCGCCTTCGTTTGCAAAATAGGAAGCAATATTCGTCGCGAGTGTGCTTTTTCCGCAACCACCCTTCGCGTTTAGTACCATTATGTGCCGCATGACCTCTCCTCAAGGGCAATGTTTTTTGAGTTTTATGTAAACTACAGCCGCCGACTTCAAATGTCCAACGGGCAAAATCACTGCGTCTAAATGTTGTTTCCCTATTTGAAAATGCAAGGCGCCGGCAACCAGATTGTCGTCGTTGATCAGCGCGAGAAAAATGCGCCGCCGCCGTCTGCAGACGGTATTCGGCGGCTGGGAAACCCGGCCTCCGGCCCGGGTTTCGACCAACTCATGTGGGTCGCCCCTGCCGTTAGCGATAAGGCTGCGGCGAGCTACAGGGTATTCAACAGGGACGGCTCCGAGGTCGAGCAATGTGGCAATGGCGTCCGCTGCGTTGCCTGGATGCTCGCGAGAAGCGCTGCTCCGCTCCGCTCATTCACTCTCGACAGCCCCGCTGGCCTGGTCGAAGCCACGGTGCTCGACGATGACCAGGTCTCCGTGAGCATGGGCCCCCCTGAGTTCGAGCCCGCCAGGGTGCCGTTTGTTGCGGACCAGCGAGCAGACCAGTACGACCTCGATACGTGCGGCCGCACGCACAGGGTGTCGGTACTTTCGATGGGAAATCCGCACTGCGTATTGCTTGTCGACAGCATCGCCTCAGCCGACGTCGACAGGCTGGGCATGGCCATCGAGGAGCACGCACGATTCCCCGAATCGACAAATGTGGGCTTCATGAACATCCTTGACCGCTCAACTATCGAGCTGCGCGTATGGGAGCGTGGCGTCGGCGAAACGCTGGCCTGTGGCACTGGTGCCTGTGCCGCAGCGGTGGCGGGGCAACGGCTTGGGCTGCTGGATGACGAGGTTCAGGTGCGACTGCCGGGCGGGCAACTCGTGGTAAGCTGGCGCGGTGAGGCTGAGCCGGTATGGCTCACCGGCAATGCCGAATTGATTAGTGAAGGAACGATTGATCTATGAGCACACAACGTAAGCCGGAGTACGCCGAAGAAGAGGTCTCCGAACAGGCTGTTCGCGAGTTCCTCGAAGCCAATCCCGACTTTTTTGAGCGCAATGGCGCGCTGCTCCGCCAGCTCGAATTGCCGCATGGTGCCGGCGGCTCGGTATCGCTGGTTGAGCGCCAGGTTGCAATGCTGCGACAGAAAGACCTCAAATTGCAGCGCCAGCTCAAGGATCTCATTGACGTCGCTCGTGACAACGATGTCCTGGCCGCAAAAATTCATGAATTAACCCTGCAACTGTTCGCCGCTCCCGACCTGCAATCCTGTGTCTCTGCTATCGAACATGCCATGCGCAGTGGTTTCGGTGCCGATCACTCGGTTCTGGTCCTGTTTGCTGACCCGACGATGTTCGATGACATTGACGAAGGTCGCTTCTTCCGCGTCGTCCGCCGCGAAGACAAGGCGCTTGGGCCTTTTGACACCTTCCTCAACGGCAAGGGGCCGCGCTGCGGGCAGGTACGCGACTCACAGCGGGAGTTCCTGTTCCAGGACGATGCCGAGGAAGTCGGCTCTGCCGCACTCGTGCCGCTCGGCAACAAGGCCGAAATCGGCTTTCTTGCCATTGGCAGCAACGATACCGACCGCTTCCATCCGGGCATGAGCATTGATTTCCTGGCACGCGTCGGGGATCTCGTCGCAGGAGCACTGAGGCGCTATTAGGACCTGGATCGACAAGTTCATTCATCACCTCGGATTTGAACGCCGCCTGTCCGAACTGACCTGCAAGCATTACCGCCGCGACCTCGAGGCGCTGCTCGGTTTCTGCAAGGACAACAACATCAGCGAGTGGAATGATCTCGACAGCGAGCACGTCCGTGCTTTCTCGGCCATGAGCTACCGCCGTGGCCTGTCATCAAAGAGTATTCAGCGACGCCTGTCAGCGTCGCGGACCTTTTTCCGTTACTTGCTACGTGAAAAGCACGTCAGGACGAACCCGGTTGTATCTGTGTCGGCACCCAAAGCACCCAAGCGGCTGCCTGGCAACCTTGATGCTGACCGTATGGCGCGCCTGCTCGACATTCCGGGCGATACCGCGATCATCAACCGCGACCGCGCGATTCTCGAGTTACTGTATTCATCGGGTTTGCGACTGGCCGAACTGACCGATCTGGACTGCGGTGACATAGACGTGCACGACGCGACAGTGCATGTCACTGGCAAGGGCAACAAGGACCGCATTGTGCCGGTCGGCCGGCAGGCGCTTGCCGCGTTGGCCCGGTGGCAGAAATCACGCGGCGACCTCGCGTCCGCCGACGAGACAGCGCTGTTCGTCAGCAACCGCGGGGTGCGGATCAGCCGGCGCTCGGTGCAATCGCGCGTCACACACTGGGCGAAACGCCAGGGCATCGACACAAAAGTGTCGCCACATTTGTTCCGGCACTCCTTCGCGACCCATCTCCTCGAGTCGAGCCACGACCTGCGCGGCGTCCAGGAGCTCCTCGGGCACGCCAATATCTCGACCACCCAGGTCTATACACACCTTGACTTCCAGCACTTAGCCCAGATATACGACCAAACTCATCCGCGCGCCAGGAAGAAAAGTTAGGGTCAGAGCCCTTGGGCTCTGACCCCTGCCGATCAAGGAACTACTATGGATCAATTTCGAGGGACGACCATCGTCTCGGTACGCCGTAATGGCATTGTTGCCATTGCCGGCGATGGCCAGGTCAGCATGGGTAACACCGTAATGAAGGGCAATGCCCGCAAGGTCCGGCAGCTGGCCAACGGCCGCGTGATCGCCGGGTTTGCCGGCGGCACTGCGGATGCCTTCACCCTGTTCGAGCTGTTCGAAAGCAAGCTCGAGCAATACGGCAACCTGACGCGTGCAGCCATCGAGCTCGCAAAGGACTGGCGCACCGACCGGCGTCTGCGTCGCCTCGAGGCATTGCTCTGTGTTGCCGATGAAGAGAGCTCCTTCGTCATCTCCGGCAACGGTGATGTCATTGAACCCGAACAAGACCTGATGGCCATTGGCTCCGGTGGACCTTTCGCGCAAGCGGCAGCGCTCGCATTGCTGCAGAACACGGATCTCGGCGCACGCGACATTGTCGAGAGGGCCCTGAATATTGCCGGCGATATCTGCGTATTCACTAATCACAATATTGTCATCGAAGAATTACCGGCGAAATAACATGTCTCAAATGACCCCCAGAGAAATCGTCCAGGAACTGGACAAGCACATCGTTGGCCAGAATGAAGCCAAGCGCGCGGTTGCCATAGCGTTGCGCAATCGCTGGCGCCGCGTTCAGGTTGACGAGCCGCTGCGCAGCGAGATAACGCCGAAGAACATCCTGATGATCGGCCCAACCGGCGTCGGCAAAACCGAGATATCACGACGCCTGGCGCGGCTGGCGAAAGCGCCGTTCATCAAAATCGAGGCGACCAAGTTCACCGAGGTCGGCTACGTGGGCCGGGAGGTTGACAGCATTATCCGCGACCTGATGGACACGGCTGTGAAAATGATTCGCGAGAACGCAATGGCGAAACTGCGGCATCGCGCCGAGGACGCCGCTGAGGAGCGTGTGCTCGATGCCTTGTTGCCACCGCCGAAGCAGCCGATTGGCTTTGCGGTCGAGGCAGACGACAAGCCCCAGGACAACGACACGCGACAGAAATTTCGCAAGATGCTGCGCGAAGGCAAGCTCGACGACAAGGAGATAGAAGTCGAAATCCAGGCGATGTCGGTCGGCGTCGAAATCATGGCACCACCAGGCATGGAAGAGATGACCAGCCAGTTGCAGGGCATGTTCCAGAACCTCGGCGGCAATCGACGCTCGACACGCAAACTGAAGGTCAGGGACGCGCTCAAGCAGCTCACTGACGAAGAAGCCGCGAACATGCTCGACGAAGAGGAAGTCAAGACACAGGCGCTCGAAGCCGTAGAACAACATGGCATCGTGTTTCTGGACGAGCTCGACAAGGTGGCAAAGAGTTCCGGCACGCAGGGTGCCGACGTGTCACGTGAAGGCGTGCAGCGAGACCTTCTGCCGCTGGTCGAAGGCTCAACGGTCAACACGAAGTACGGCATGGTCAAGACGGACCACATCCTGTTCATCGCGTCGGGCGCTTTTCATATATCGAAGCCGTCGGACCTTATTCCTGAATTGCAGGGCCGCTTCCCGATCCGCGTCGAGCTCAAGTCTCTGACAACCGAGGACTTCGTCCGGATCCTGACGGAACCGGACGCCTCGTTGACGTTGCAGTACACGGCCCTTCTCGCGACCGAGGAGGTTGACGTTGAATTTACCGAAAGCGGCGTCAGGCGCCTTGCCGAGGTGGCGTTCCAGGTTAACGAGAACACCGAGAATATCGGCGCACGCCGGTTGCACACGGTCATGGAGCGCTTGCTCGAAACGATTTCGTTTGAGGCGTCGGACAAAGGTGGCACACACGTGCAGATTAATGCGGGCTACGTCGATGAGCACCTTGCCGAATTGTCGAAGGACGAGGACCTGAGCCGGTATATCCTCTGATGACACCGTCAGAAATAACACTGCGCAAGAACTCGAGAATACTCGTCGTTTCATTCGAGGACGGCGCGGAATTCAATTTCAGCTTCGAGTACCTGCGCGTGCATTCGCCGAGTGCCGAGGTCGTGGGCCATGGGCCTGGGCAGGAAACGCTGCAGACCGGCAAGGAGAACGTCGCGATTACCGCGATCGACCCCGTCGGGCATTACGCTGTGCGGCTGGTGTTCGATGACGGCCACGATACCGGGCTGTACTCGTGGACCTATTTGCACGAGCTGGGGCATAACATGGAGGAGAACTGGAAACGCTACCTCGACCGCCTCGCAGCAGCAGGGTATGCTCGCCAAAAGCCCTAAAAACAAAGCATCATGAACAAACCTGACGCTCCTCTCGAAACCACTCATTTCGGCTATAAAGATGTGCCCGTCGGCGAGAAAGCCGGCCACGTAAGGGATGTGTTCGACTCTGTCGCGACACGCTACGACATCATGAATGACCTGATGTCCGCCGGCCTGCACCGCCTCTGGAAGCGACACACCATTGACCAGGCCGCAGCGCGACCGGGCCACCACGTACTTGACCTGGCTGGCGGCACCGGGGATCTCGCGATCAAGTTTGCGCGCCAGGTAGGACCTCACGGCCATGTCGTTCTGGCCGACATCAACGCCGCAATGCTTGAACAGGGACGTCGTCGTCTCATTGATGCCGGTATCGCGGGCAATGTGACGATTGCCCAGGTCAATGCGGAAAACCTGCCCTTCGATGAGGCTTCTTTTGACCGCATCACGATCGCCTTCGGACTGCGCAACGTCACGGACAAGAATGCGGCCCTGCGCTCGATGTATCGCGTCCTGAAGCCTGGCGGCAAAGCGCTGATTCTCGAATTCTCGCAACCAATGAAATCGCTGAAGCCGGCTTATGACCTGTATTCGTTCAAGGTGCTGCCGTTTATCGGCAAGATCGTCGCCGCCGACGAAGAGAGCTACCAGTACCTGGCTGAGTCGATTCGCATGCATCCGGACCAGGAGACGCTGCTCGGCATGATGCAGGACGCCGGCTTCGAACGTTGCCGCTACCAGAACCTCGCGGGTGGCATTGTCGCCCTGCACATCGGCTACCGTATCTAGGTGCACGGCAATGGACCCTCTCGAGAAGTTGTTGCGCCCGCTCACAACCGTCCTGAACCGCAATATCAGTGAGACGACGCCGGCGCGCGAGTTGTGCCAGCGGCTCGACGGCAAGACCGTTGCCATACGCGTACGTGATACGGCCCTGGCCATGTACTTCGAGATTAGCAACGAGGTACTGCTGCTGAAGACGGACTCCGAGTCTGATCCCGACGTTGTCCTGACAGGATCACTGCTGACGCTTGCGAGAATGGCCGGACCACGGGACGAGTCTGCCGGTGAGGTCGCGGTTCGCGACGGTGCGCTGGATATCACAGGCGACGCATACACGGCACAGACGTTTCAGAAATTGCTGCGTTACGCGAAGCCCGACTTCGAAGAAGAGCTTTCACACATTGTCGGTGATGCCGCGGCGCATCGGGCGGCCACACTGGCAAAAGGTTTCGCAGGCTGGGTGAACGACGCCCGCGATACAGTACACAGCAATATTCGCGAGTACCTGCAAGAAGAGGCTCGCGAAGTTCCGAGTCGCTACGAAGTCGAGAAATTCACCAACTCGGTCGACTCGTTGCGCGATGACGTTGCGCGACTCGAGGCTCGTATCAAGCGCCTGGCAGAGCGCGCCTGATCGTGCGCCGCGTCCAGACTATCCGACGAATGATCAGCATCCAGCGCGTACTTGTTAAGTACGGCCTGGATGACGTTATCAAGAAGACTCACCTGCTCCGGCCGCTGCGATTTCTTTTCTACGCGCTGCCGAGACGGCGCGACACCTCAGCACCCATCGGTGAACGTATCCGACTGGCCCTGGAGGAGCTGGGCCCGATCTTCGTCAAGTTTGGCCAGGCGATCTCCACGCGCCGTGACCTGCTGCCACCGGATATCGCTGACGAGCTGGCGAAGCTGCAGGATGAGGTTCCACCGTTCCCTGCCGAGGAGGCCATCGAGATTCTTGACGCGGCCTATGGCAAGTCGGTCAATGACGTTTTCAAGCGCTTCGATTTCGAACCTTTCGCCGCAGCGTCGATTGCACAGGTCCATACAGCGCAGTTGCATGATGGCCATGAAGTCATCGTCAAGCTACTGCGCCCTGGCGTCCAGGAGCAGATCGAACAGGATCTCGACGTCATGCGCACGATTGCCGGCCTCGCAGACCGCTACTGGGAGCACGGCAAGCGCCTGCGTCCGCTCGAGGTCGTGGCGGAGTATGAGCAAACGATCATCGACGAACTCGACCTCATGCGTGAGGCTGCAAATGCCGCACAACTGAAGCGCAATTTCACCGGTTCGGACATGCTCTACGTGCCGGATGTTTACTGGGATTACTGCCGCCCCGAAGTGCTCGTTCAGGAACGTATTTACGGCATCCCGATAAGCGACATGGCCGCGCTGCGCGAAGCCGGTACCAATATCCAGATGCTTGCAGAAAACGGTGTCGAGATATTTTTTACACAGGTATTCCGCCACAACTTTTTCCATGCGGACATGCATCCGGGCAACATCTTCGTGATTGCGACAGATCCGGACAAACCCAAGTACGCTGCCGTCGATTTCGGCATCGTTGGTACACTGAACCCGCAGGATCAAAAGTACCTTGCCCACAATTTCCTCGCCTTTTTCGATCGCGACTATCACCGCATCGCGAAGCTACACATCGATTCGGGCTGGGTGCCCGAGGGCACCCGCATAGACCAGCTCGAAGCGGCAGTTCGCACGGTCTGTGAACCCATCTTCAACAAACCGCTTTCAGAGATATCGTTTGCACAGGTGTTGATGCGCCTGTTCCGCGTAGCTCAACGCTTCAACGTCGAGATTCAGCCGCAGATGATTCTGCTGCACAAGACGCTCTTCAATATCGAAGGCCTTGGGCGAGAGTTATACCCGCAGCTCGACCTCTGGAAGACCGCGCATCCGGTGCTCAAACAATGGATGAACGAGCAGGTCGGGCCGAAGGCGATTCTCGAAGACCTGCGTGAAAACCTGCCACAGCTTCGCGGCATACTGAAAGAGCTGCCGGTCGTACTCAAGAATCTCGCCGCGTTCCTCGAAAAGGCCGCGAAAGACGACGGGAAACCACAAGAGTGATTCTTCCTCACGTCGCCAGGTTCCTACTGTGGCTGGGCGGCTGGACGGTGGTGGGCGAGGTGCCGAACATTCGCAAGGCGGTACTTATCGCCGCGCCGCACACGTCGAACTGGGATGGCTTCTGGGCCATCGTCTTCAAGGTGTATATCGGGGTGGACATCCGCTGGTTCGTCAAGGATTCGATGTTCTGGTTCCCGTTGAGCCTGCTCCTCGGGGTCAATGGCGCGATACCGCTGGATCGCAAGCGGGCCAGCTCGTCTGTGGCCCAGGCCATCACCGCTTTCGACGAGCACGAGGATTTCTATTTCGGCCTTGCGCCGGAGGGAACCCGCAGCAAGACGCGCGGCTGGAAGAGTGGCTTTTACCGCATCGCCGAGGGGGCTAACGTCCCAGTCATACTCGGGTTTCTCGACTACGGAAACAAACGACTCGGGCTTGGACCTACCGTCACTTTGACAGGCGACCGCGGCAAGGATTTGACCGTGATCCGGTCCTTCTATTCCTCGATTTCGGGCCACCGGCCGGAAAATACGAGCCCGATAGAACTTTCGCGATAGATCTCGCAATGACTGGCAACGACAACCACTCGCGACCTCATCGTCCGATCCGCAGTTTTGTGCGTCGCGCGGGCCGGCTGACGGCATCGCAACAACGTGCGCTCGACGAGCTGTGGCCCGAATGCGGGCTCGACTTCAGCCCCAAACCCCTCGATTTCGCGCGGCTGTTTGGTCGCGAGGCTCCCATCGTTCTCGAAATCGGGTTTGGCAATGGCGACTCGCTGGTCGCACAGGCCGCTGCATCCCCGGAGACGAACTTTGTAGGCGTCGAGGTTCATGACCCCGGAATAGGGCACTGCCTGATCAAGGCGCACGACGCCGGGATTTCGAATCTGCGACTCATTGCCCACGACGCGATCGAGGTCCTCGAGGAACAGATTCCCGAGGCCAGCCTGCAGCGCATCAATCTCTACTTTCCCGACCCCTGGCCGAAGAAGCGCCATCACAAGCGCCGCATCGTGCAAGCACGCTTCCTCGATCTGTGCGAGCGCCTCCTCACGCCGGGCGGCGCGATGCACATCGCAACGGACTGGGCCAACTATGCCGAGCACATCGACGAGGTCTTCGCCGCCGATGCCCGGTTTACCTGCACCGAGCGTCGAGAACACGACGGTGACGATCCGCTGGAACGGCCGATGACCAAGTTCGAAAAACGTGGCTTGCGCGAGGGCAATCGAATTCATGACTGGAAATTCCAGAAAAAAGGTCTATAACTAAGCTAAGGAGTTTCGAAAATGGCAATCGCCTTCCCGACAATCGGCAAATGGTATCGTCGCCCTGACGGGACGCTCCTCGAGGTGGTCGCGGTTGACGAAAGCGACGGCACCATCGAGACCCAGTTCTTTGACGGCACCATAGACGAAGTCGAGATTGAAGCCTGGCGTGATCAGCTTCTCATTGAGGTGGCCGCCCCCGAAGACTGGTCCGGCTCGGTCGATATGGATCCCGACGACTACAAAGGCACTCGCACTGACGAGATGCCGGCTGGCTTCCACGACCCACTCAAGTTCCTTAGCAAAGATTCGTAGGAGCCCGCCCCAGCGGGCGATCACATACTCGTCGGACCGGTTACGTAGATAACGCCGTCGCGTACCTCAACAGCCACTTTCCTCAGCGACTTACCGACACAGGGTCCGGCGAAACACAGGCCCGTATTGATTTCGTATTGCGCACCGTGTGAGGCGCAGATGATCGCGGAATCATCCTTGGTCAGAAATCCGTCCGGCACCCAGTTAAGCGGATGACCTACATGTACGCAAAAGTTCTCGTAGGCGTAAATCTCGTTTCCCTGCCGCACCACGAAGCCACGAAACGGCCAGTCACCCTCACCGATCTGGAATTCACGGCTGCCCGGATCAGTGAGCTCATCAACGCGTCCTACTGCCAGCTCGGCCGTATCAGGCACGGTCTTCCCCGTTCCAGGGCGCGACCTTGAACAGCAGGAGCATGCCGGGAATGGCGAGGACGGTGCAAAGCAGGAAGAAGTTGGTCCAGCCCACACTTTCGACGATAACGCCGGTTACGGCATTCGCCAACGTTCTCGGCACCGCGGTCAGCGCCGTGAACAGTGCAAATTGGGTCGCGGCGAATGCGGGATTCGTTTCGCGCGCCATGAAGGCCACGAATGCGGCGGTACCCAGTCCCACACCGAGGTACTCGAATCCGTTCGCGGCACCCAGCATCCACAAGTTTGTACCGACAACCGAGAGCAACGCAAAGCCGAGGATGCTCACCACCTGCACAACGCCAAAAATCCACAAGGCGCGATTGATGCCGAGCTTGATCATGACGACACCACCGAACAAGCCGCCCACTATCGCCGCGATCAGCGCCGCAAATTTCGCGACCGATCCGATTGCTGTACGACTGAATCCCATATCGATGAAGAACGGCGTTTGCAGCGCAGTTGCCATGTTGTCGCCGAGCTTGTACAGAAACAGAAACAAGAGAATCAGCGCTGCCGAACGGATTCCTTTACGCCCCATAAACTCCCGGAATGGCTCGACGATCGCGTCACGCATCGTTTTCGGAGGGCTCGGCTCGGCGATCGCCTCATCGATGACCAGCGTCACGGCGATACCAACACCCATGAACAGCGCGACGATCATAAACACCGTGTGCCAGGGCAGGTGGTCCGACAAGATAAGCGCCAACGAGCCCGGCACCAGGCCGGCGAGGCGGTAGGTCTGCACGTGAATGGCATTGCCCAGCCCGAGCTCAATGTCCGGCAGCAATTCGCGGCGGTACGCATCCAGCACGATGTCCTGGCTCGCACTAAAAAACGCCACGGCGGCAGCAAGGTAGGCGATGGTCCAGAGCGACAGGTCCGGCTTGATAAAGCCCATGCCAGCGATCGATATCAGCAAAGCAACCTGAGTAACCAGCATCCAGCCGCGCCGGTGCCCCAGAAACGGCAGCGTAAAGCGGTCCATGACGGGCGCCCACAGGAATTTCCAGGTGTAGGGGAAACCGATCAGCGCGAAAAAGCCAATCTCGGCCAGGCCGACGCCCTCGGCGCGCAGCCATGCCGGCACCAGCTGAATCAACAGGTATAAGGGCAACCCGGAGGTGAAACCGGTGAACACGCAAATCAGCATCCGCCGGTTGAGGATTGCTTCCTTGAATGTCCTAGTCACCATGCTGCCAATCGTAATCCATGATGAGCGGTGCGTGATCGGAGAATCGCTGATCTCTGTATATTTCGGTACGCAGGACCTTGTCCTCGAGACCCCTGGTCACGACGTGGTAGTCGATACGCCAACCCACGTTGTTGTCCCAGGCGCGACCCCGGTTCGACCACCAGGTGTACTGGTCGGGCTCTTGCTCAATCGTTCGGAACGCATCGACGTAGCGATACTCGCCAAACACCTTGTCCAGCCACGCACGCTCCTCGGGCAAACAACCGGAGTTCTTCTGGTTGGACTTCCAGTTCTTGATGTCGCCCTCTTTGTGCACGATGTTCCAGTCACCGCAGATGACGTATTCGCTGCGCTTGCGCTGCAGTTTTTTCAGGTGCTCAGTAAACGAATCCATACAGCGGTACTTTGCTATTTGTCGTTCTTCTTTTGAGGAGCCCGACGGCAGGTACAACGACACGACCGAGATGCCACCCAACTGCACCTCGAGATAACGGCCCTCGTCATCGAACTCTTTGTCCCCGTAACCGTGAACAACTTTTTTCGGCTTGTGCTTCGAGTAGATTGCGACACCGCTGTAGCCTTTCTTGACGGCATCCTCGTAATAGCAGTGATAACCGGCGGGCGAGAAGATCTCATCACCCAGCTGGTGAACCTGCGCCTTGGTTTCCTGGATGCAGACGACGTCGGCATCCTGTTCTTTCATCCAATCGAAAAAGCCCTTGCGGGCAGCGGCGCGAATGCCATTCGCATTAAGGCTGATTACTCGAAACAATCGGTTTCTCCCTGCCGTGCTGCGTGTCATACTCGACGCGCAAATCGAAGGCGGCCATCATACATAAAGACCACCGACATGCAGGCCTATAAGAAAGAATTCATCGATCTCGCTCTCGAGCTTGGCGTACTTCGTTTCGGCGAATTCACGTTAAAGTCCGGGCGCGTCAGCCCCTACTTTTTTAATGCCGGGCTGTTCAATACCGGGTACGCCGCGGCGCGACTCGGTCGCTATTACGCGGCAGCAATCGCTGCGTCCGGGATCAAGTTCGACATGCTGTTCGGGCCAGCCTACAAGGGCATCCCGCTGGTGGCTCTCACAGCTGCTTCCCTGGCGGAACACCAGGATATCGATGTGCCTTTCTCCTACAACCGCAAGGAAGCGAAGGCGCATGGTGAAGGCGGCAGCATCGTTGGGGCGCCCTTGCGGAGTCGGGTATTGATTGTCGATGATGTCATCACCGCAGGTACGGCCGTTCGCGAGGCGTACCAGATCATCTCGGCGTCCGGTGCCGAAGTGGCGGGCCTCGCAATTTCACTCGACCGACAGGAACGCGGACAGGGGAGCTTTTCGGCCGTCCAGGAGCTCAAACAGTCACTCAACATCCCGGTATCGAGCATTATTCAGCTCAATGACCTGATCGATATTCTTGAGGAATCAAGCGAATATACCGATTACCTCGAACCAGTCGTCGCGTATCGCAAGAAATACGGTGTAATATCGTAACTTGTTGAATTTGTGGTGATATCGGTAAAAATTTTACAAGATCCCTGGAGGCGACTAAGCTGTTATTTCGCGAACCAGTCCTAATAATTAAATTGCCAGACATGGCATAGTTACGCTATGCGACTACTACTTTTTTCGGTCATTCTTTGCCTCCTCGTGCCCCTGGACGCCGACGCCCAGGACCGCGGCAGGTATAAGTACGTGGATGAAGATGGCAACCTTGTCTTCACCGATAAGCCGCCACCCGAGTCTGCGGACAAACCGAAAGACGTCGTCAATAACCAGGGTGTCACGGTAGATCAGGTTGAGGGCAGGAAGACCGAAGAGCAGCTCGCGGCCGAGGCCGCGGCTAAAGCGCTGGCGGTGAACAAGGAACTTCAGTTTCGCGCGGACCAGGCGCTCCTGAGTACCTACGTATCGGTCGCCGAGATCGAGATGCACCGGGATCGCCGTGTTGAGCTGTTCCAGGCGCAGGCCCGCGTAACTGAACTTTACCTGCGCAACCTGCAACGTCGCCTCGACCAGCTGAAGGCCGAGGCCGGCCGCTTCAAGCCCTATAGCTCAGACCCCGCGGCCCAGACGATTGATCCGAGCCTCGTTGAAGACATCGACGAGACGGAGAACTCGATCGGCCGCCACGAACAGAACCTGAAGAAATTCAGGGATCAGGAGCAACAGATTCACGAACGCTTTGAAGGCGATATTCAGCGCTTCAAGACGATCAAGGGTATATCGGCGGACGAGCCGCAGACCCGCGCCGTACCGGAAACGCTTGCTCAAACCGTTCCTGAGTGACCGAACCCTCCTGCACCACGATGGCTGTCGTCAAACTCGTCGACGATGTTGAAGTGCACCTGCTCTACGGGCACAAAAACCATTTGCGCGATGCGCTCGGCGGGCTGCACTTCGTAGCTCTTTGAACTCCTGTTCCAACAGGATATGAATACCTGTCCCTGGTAGTCAGAGTCGATCAGTCCGGTTAAGTTGCCGAGCACCAGCCCATGTTTGTGACCCAGTCCGGACCGCGGCAGCAATACAGCTGCCAGCGATGCATCACCAATATGTATCGCAAGGCCCGTCGGTACCAGTACTGTTTCACCTGGCTCTACCGTCAGCGGCTCATCAATGCAGGCACGCATGTCGAGGCCCGCTGAGCCATCGGTCGCATAGTGCGGAAGTTCTATCGAATCTCCGAGCCTGGAGTCGAGTACTTTCAGTTCAATCGATCGCATGTAGTCGTGTCAGCCTTGGTTGTGTGTCGGGACCGCGGGCGGCGGTGAACCGCTCCGCGACGAGTTGCATGACCTGGTCCGCCAGTTCAGTTTTCGGCGCCCTGGGAAAGCCCTTCTCACCATCTTTCCAATAGACCTCAATCTCATTGTCGTCGAGGTCGAAACCACGGTCTTCGCCAACGCGATTGGCTACGATCATGTCGAGGTTCTTTTTTTCCAGCTTGCCAAGCGCGTAATTACGCACATTTTCGGTTTCCGCCGCGAATCCAACCGTGAACGGTGCGTCATCGAGCGCCGCGACCGATGCCAGAATGTCCTGTGACCGCACAAGCTCAAGCTGCATGGTCTCGTTGTTTTTCTTGATCTTTTGCTTCGCCGCATCCGAGGGCCGGTAATCGGACACAGCAGCGGCCGCAACAAAAATGTCGACGCCCTGCAGGTGATCATGTGTTGCCGCATACATTTGCCGTGCAGTTTTCACGTGAATGACCTCAACGCCTCTCGGCGCCGCCAGATTCACGGGCCCGCTAATGAGTGTGACCCTGGCTCCCTGCGAGATCGCGGCAGCTGCAATTGCGTAGCCCATCTTGCCCGAACTGCGATTGGTGATATAGCGCACCGGGTCGATCGGCTCTCGGGTCGGTCCCGCCGTGACCAGAACGGTCTTGCCGGCAAGAATTCCCTGACCTTCTGTCGCGGCCAATTGTGGTCCGCAAACGATGGCCGCTATTTCATCAGGATCGAGCATGCGCCCTGCGCCGGTTTCGCCGCAGGCCTGCGAACCATGGTCAGGCCCGAGGATCTTTACGCCACGCTCGTCCAGTGTCTTACGATTCGCCTGGACGGCTGCGTTACCCCACATCACATGGTTCATGGCCGGCGCGATGGCGAGTGGCGCCTCGGTTGCCAGGCAGAGGGTGGTCAGCAGGTCGGCCGCGGCGCCCGATGCGAGGCGCGCCATGATCTCTGCCGTTGCCGGCGCGATCAACACGACATCCGCCCAGCGCGCAAGCTCGATGTGGCTCATCGATGCCTCGGCTTCCTTGTCCCAGAGATTGGCTCGAACGGGCCTGCCGGACACGGCCTGCAACGCCGTCTCAGTCACGAACTCGCCTGCAGATGCGGTCATTACGATCTGCACGTCCGCGCCACGCTCGCGCAGGCGCCGCACCAGTTCTGGTATCTTGTACGCGGCGATACCGCCAGTGATGCCAAGCACAATATTCATGGGGCGAGCTTAATCCAATTCGGAATTTGGAGCATCTACTAAGCTCATATGGAGAAGAAATGATGAATCGAACCTGGCCGATCATAACGGCGATAGCCTTCCTGCTTGCCGCGCCTGTTACTGCAGCCGAAACTGCGATCTGGCATACCAGGGTCGACTCTCGCTCGCTCGGTCCGGTCGAACTGTATCTCGAGATCGAATTGGAGCAATCCGGTCTGCGCGCACGAAGCTTGTCCGGCTCACTGCCCCTGTTGCAGGAGCTTCCCGGCGATCGCAACATCGTCAGTGGTCTGATGGCATTCGAGGCAAGTCCGGATAGCGAAGGTACTTACCATGGTTTTGTCACCGCGCCATGGAAAGATGGCGAGGTCGCGCTGCGATTCGAGGGCGACAACTTCGAAGGCACGATCAGCGACGGCATATTCGGCGGATCAATAGCCGGTAACAAGGTTGAGCATGCGGCAACCCTGCGCGACTATCCGGCCATACTCGACGACTTCGACAACGTTGTCGCCGCCAAGCTGTTCTCGCCTGGCGACCTGCAGCAAGAAGCGTATCTCAGGTTTCGCGCAGAACTCGGGCGGGTCGCCGACATCGCAACGGACGATCTTGATCTGCTGTTCGGTTTTCGTTGGCTATGGCAGAACGATCCTTTCTCGCACTTTCAGTTCAAACGGTCAGCGCAATCGGCGGCTGAGATGTTCGCGTTCTTCGACAGCTACCGTGTCGGCTTCGAGGCCGCGACCGTTGAGTTCGCGGATGACCTGGCGGTGCTAACGGTCAGGACAATGATGGGCGCGGATACGATCGAACAGATTGACGCCGCGTTCGAACGCATTGCCGAGGAAGATCCCGCGGCACTGATTATTGACCTGCGCGGCAACGGCGGTGGAGCATTTGCCGTAAAACCGCTCGTCGAACATGTAATCGACGAACCCATCGATGCCGGTTTCTTTATTTCCCAAGTCTGGGGCCGCAGTCATAGCAAAGCGCCATCGGCCGAGGAAGTGCTTGAGAGGATGCCCTGGGAAGGGTGGTCAATTATCGCGTTCTGGCAGGCCGTGCAGGAAGCCGACATCGTGCGCCTGAGGTTCAACCCGAAAAGCCCGAATTATGACGGTCCGGTGTTCGTCCTGCTCGACGAGAGATCCGCATCCGCAACTGAGCTCGCAGCCGACGCTTTCCGCAGCTCGGGCGTGACGACACTGGTTGGACAACGCTCTGCCGGTGAGATGCTTTCGCAGAGCATGTTCGACGTGCGCGACGGGTTCATGGTCAGCCTGCCCGTGGCCGACTATTACTCCATCGCCCACGGCCGCATCGAGGGAACCGGCGTACCAGTCGATATCGAGGCCGAACCGGACCAGGCGCTTGCCGTAGCCAAAGATCTGGCGCGAAACACGTCATCCCGGCGTAATTGACACCTTGTTGCTTTGATCATGGGTGCCAGAATGGCCCCAGATGACAAGCAGACAATGGATGGTCATGAGCGACGGCGAGTTGCTGGCAATACTCATCCGCTGCGGAGACCGCGTTGCGAACGACCTGCTGAACAGGCACGGCGGGCTGCGGGAGGTACTTCATGCGGACCATGCAGCGCTGATCGCGGGGCGTGGCATCGGTGCATCACGGGCGCGCGTCATTCATGCACTTCCGGAGCTTGCCCGGCGTTACTTTGAGGCGTCCCTGGTCCCGGGAGAGGCCATCCGCAGTCCGGCAGATACCGAGGCCTACCTTCAGGCGCGACTGCGCCACCTGGGGCATGAGCTGTTCTGCTGCCTGTACCTCGACAACCGCCACCGCGTGCTGCGATTCGACGAAATGTTCCGTGGAACCATCGACGGCACCAGCGTTTACCCGCGTGAAGTGGTTAAAGAGGCGCTGGCCGTCAACGCGGCAGCCATTATTCTCGCCCACAACCACCCATCTGGCGTTGCCGAGCCCAGCCAGGCCGACGAACGCATCACGAAACGGCTAAAATCGGCCCTTGAACTGGTTGATATTCGGCTCCTGGACCACCTTATTATCGGTGAAGGCCAGGCCACGTCGATGGCCAGCCGCGGTCTGTTGTGACAGGCTCTTGTATTGCATCTGTCAGGCTGGTATAAAGTTCCGCTCTCTGCCCACAGGCCGTGGGCAACCTTTTGTAAAATCAGAGACTTAGAGTAATGTCCAAGGTATGTCAGGTCACCGGCAAGCGCCCGCAGAGCGGAAATAACGTTTCTCACGCTAAAAACCGGACGCGTCGCCGTTTTCTGCCCAACTTGCAGAACAAGCGTTTTTGGCTGGAATCCGAGAAACGCTGGGTACGCCTGCGTGTGTCGCATAGCGGCATGCGCATCATCGACAAGCACGGCATCGAGAAGGTTCTTGCCGACATGAAGGCACAAGGACAGCGCGTCTAGGCGCCGGAGTATCAGCTAATGGCCAAGGGTAACCGCGAAAAGATCAAGCTTGTATCGAGCGCCGGCACAGGGCACTACTACACAACCCAGAAGAACAAGAAGCTCCATCCTGAAAAGCTGGAGACGAAAAAGTACGATCCGACGATTCGCAAGCACGTCACCTACAAGGAAGCGAAGATTAAATAAATCGCTTTCATCAGCATTCCGGAAAAGCCCGCTTTGCGCGGGCTTTTTTGTGCGTGAGGGTAAACTAGCCACATGCCTGAACTTCCCGAAGTCGAAACGAGCTGTCGCGGTATTTCTCCCTATGTCAGCGGTGAGCGCGTTGACACCCTTGTTATTCGCGAGCGCCGCCTGCGCTGGCCGATAGCAACAGAGGTTGACGATAAGCTGGCCGGTGCCCACATAGAGTCTGTTGGGCGACGCGCCAAATACCTGTTGCTGAATACCAGCCACGGCTCGGCAATCATTCACCTTGGTATGTCGGGCAGCGTGTTCATCGTAGAACGCGACACGCCTGCCGGCGTGCACGACCACTTCGACATTGAGCTCGCGTCAGGAAAGGCGCTGAGATTTCGTGACCCGCGACGCTTCGGTTCATTGCACTGGGCAGCAGACCCGTTGCAGCACAAGCTGCTGCGCGACCTGGGTCCAGAGCCACTGGGTGACGCGTTCGATGGCGCCTACCTGTGGGGTCGATCGCGCGGCCGCCGCGTCGCCATCAAGCAGTTCATCATGAATGCGAATGTCGTGGTCGGCGTCGGCAACATCTATGCAAGCGAGTCGCTGTTTCTCGCAGGCATCAACCCGCGCCGTGCTGCCGGGCGTATTGCGAAAGCGCGCTATGACTTGCTGGCCGAGGTCATCAGGACGGTACTGTCGAAAGCTATCAAGGCCGGCGGAACCACCTTGCGCGACTTCTACGGTGGCGATGGTGAGGCCGGGTACTTCCAGCAGGAACTTGAGGTTTATGGCCGCGACGGTGAACCCTGTTCAAGGTGTGACCGGCCGCTATCGTCAATTGTGCAGGGCCAGCGTTCGACCTATTACTGCAAGAACTGTCAGCGCTAGGCCTGGCCGCAACGCTCCCGCAAGGCTTGTCTCACCTTCGGCGACACAAATTCTGAAACGTCACCGCCGAGTTCCGCAACCTCACGCACGAGACTCGACGAAATGAACGTGTATTTCTCGGTCGGTGTGAGGAAAGCCGTTTCGACTTCATCGGTGAGGTGACGATTCATGTTCGCCAGCTGAAACTCGTACTCGAAATCGGACACGGCCCGCAATCCGCGAATGATCACGCGCAGGTCGTTTTCCCGGGCGAAGTCGACGGTCAGCCCCTTGTATCCGGTCACTTCGACATTCTCGATATCGGCCAGGGCGGAAGCGGCCATTGCGACGCGTTCGTCCGTTGTAAAAAGTGGCGCTTTGGAACCCGGGTTATCAGCAATTGCGACGACAACGCGATCGAAAAGCGTCGCCGCCCTTCGTACCAGATCTTCATGGCCCAGCGTGATGGGATCAAATGTTCCCGGATACATGGCGGCGACGGTCATCTATGCGCTCCTCATTAATCAACCTGCGCGAGTGAGTATCGTACATTTCCAGCGGTCTTCGACTTCAGGATGCGCCAGCCTGACGGCAGTTCAGTTTCCGCTCGCGCCCGGTCATCCTCCAGGTAGACCAGGGCACCACCACCGAGCACGGACGCCTCATCGATGAGTCTACACAAATCGTCGAGCATATCCGCGGCGAATGGCGGGTCGAGAAATACAATATCGAATTTTTCGCCGGGCGGTGCCTGAAGAAACGCGAGCGCGTCACCCTGCCGCACATCGGCTGTTGTTGCGGCGAGCAACTGTACATTGTCACGAAGTACTTTGACCGCAAGCGGAGACTTCTCAACAAACACCGCATCGGCCGCGCCGCGCGACAGCGCTTCGAGACCGAGCGCGCCAGTTCCTGCAAACAGATCAAGGCAGCGGGCACCGGGAATGGTCGGCCCCAGCCAGTTGAAAAGCGTCTCGCGTATGCGCTCCGATGTCGGCCGCAACCCGGGTACATCCGCGATATCCAACAGACGACTGCGCCATTTTCCCGCTACAATACGCAGCCGTCCCGGCCGGGGTTTTTTCTTCGATGATGCCACCCGGACAGTTTAGGCGATTCGCCGCCGACAAGTGACCCAACAGGTGACAACAAATAGCGATGTTTGCAAAAAAGGAGAATAAGGAGCCGCGCCAGGGATTCATAAAGAAGCTGCGTGCGCGCCTCAATCGCGGCGACAGCTGGCTGACCTACGACCTCGCCAATCTCGCGCCCGGTGGGAAGATCGATGAAGACGTTCTCGACGAGCTTGAGGCAGAGCTTGTTATGGCGGATGTTGGTATCGAAACGACAGCACGCATCATTGAAGAGCTGCAGGGCAGTCTCGCCCGCAAGGAGCTTGCAGACGTGGATGCGCTGCGTGCTGGCCTGCACCGCTCACTAACCTCGATTCTCGATCCCGTCGCAGTGCCGCTGGAAATCAACGAGCAACATCGACCGTTCGTTATTCTGATGGTCGGAGTGAATGGCGCCGGCAAAACCACAACTATTGGCAAGCTGGCGCGTCGCTTTAAAGAGCAGGGCCTGTCGGTCATGCTCGCGGCGGGCGATACGTTTCGCGCGGCAGCGGTCGAGCAGTTGCAGGCCTGGGGCGAACGTAATGACGTTCCTGTCGTTGCTCAACAATCCGGTGCCGATCCGGCGGCCGTCATCTTTGACGCATGGGAGGCGGCCAGGGCTCGTAACATCGATGTCCTGCTCGCAGATACAGCGGGCCGCCTGCAGAATCAGCAAGGCCTGATGGACGAGCTGACGAAAGTCCGGCGTGTCATTGCACGGCGAGACGAAACCGCGCCGCATGAGATCATGCTCGTGCTCGATGCGAGCCAGGGCCAGAACGCACTGGTGCAGGCAGAGAAATTTCATGAGGCGCTTGGTCTGACGGGAATTACCGTGACCAAGCTCGATGGCAGCGCGAAAGGCGGTATCCTGCTCGCTATCGCCAACCAGTTGCAGGTGCCTGTGCGCTTCATCGGAATTGGTGAGTCCGCTGAGGACATGCAGGCGTTTTCGGCAGAAGAATTTGTCGATGCGTTGCTTGCGAGTGGCCAGTCATGATGATTCAGCTCGATGACGTAACGAAACGTTTCCCTGGTGGGCAGGAAGCCCTGTCCGGCCTGACTTTGTCTATCGATAAGGGCGAGATGCTGTTCATCACGGGACATTCGGGTGCAGGGAAAAGCACCTTGCTGCGCCTTATTGCCCTGATCGAGCGTCCAACGAGTGGGCAGGTCATTGTTGATGGGCAGAACACGCGGCGTGTTAAACGGCGCAAGATTCCAGCGTACCGGCGACAGATAGGCATGGTCTTCCAGGACCACAAGCTGCTCTACGATCGGCCGGTGTCCGATAACGTTGCTTTACCGCTCGTTATCGCGGGCGTCGGTCATCGCGATGCCAGCCGTCGGGTTCGCGCGGCGCTCGATCAGGTTGGACTGCTGCACAAAGAAAAGCAGAACCCGGAGACCCTGTCGGCCGGCGAACAACAGCGTGTGGGCATTGCGCGAGCAATTGTGACGCGTCCAAAGCTGCTCATCGCCGACGAGCCGACCGGAAACCTGGATCCGGATTTGTCGCTCGAGGTCATGCGAATATTTCGTCGCTTCAATGAGGTCGGTGTGACCTTGCTGATCGCAAGCCACGACATTTCGCTGATCGATCGCATGGGCTGTTCGCGCATAGAGCTCGATGCGGGCAAGCTCGTTGAGCAAGAGGACGAGGATCTCGCATGGCAGTGACCCGTCACTCTGATGCTGTCGCGCCCGTGCGTTCTTCGGGTCCGATATCGATCTGGTTCCTGCGCCATATCAGCACCTCGATTGGCTCACTTGGGCGCCTGTTCCGACAACCGTTCGCAAGCCTGATGATCATCCTGGTGATCGCGGTCACTCTCGCGATTCCTGCTGCGCTCAATCTCGTCGTCAAGAA
>Ga0316191_10000279_pt1 | contig 31924 bp, 35 predicted proteins | sample Eddworburr2cm_MG_FD_204928 | JGI IMG/M metagenome (GOLD analysis project Ga0316191, IMG submission 204928) | Coastal sediment microbial communities from Maine, United States - Eddy worm burrow 2 cm | ecosystem: Environmental > Aquatic > Marine > Coastal > Sediment | place: USA: Maine...
TGGCCACGCTCAATCAGCGCCTCAATCATCGCGACCATATCGCCTATGTGCTGGGTTGCACGCGGTTCGATATCGGGTGGCTGCACGCCGAGCGCGCCCATATCATCGTTGTAGGCGGTCATATACCGTGCTGTGATCTCGTCGATAGGCTTGCCGGTCTCGACCGAAGCCGCATTAATCTTGTCATCCACGTCGGTGAAATTGCGCGCAAATGTCAGCTCGTAGCGACGCCGCAGTATCCGGGCGAGAAGATCAAACACGACGGCCGGTCGCGCATTACCGATATGCGCATAGTTGTATACCGTCGGTCCACACAGATACATCGTTACCTTGCCGTCCTGCATTGGCGTGAAGGGAACTTTCCGCCCTTGTCGGGTATCGTGTAACTGGATCGTCATGTCTGTCTCTTTGTGCCTTACCAAAAGGCGAATGATAGCAATATTGCCGCTGACAGCGAGGCCTTGTATTCTGCCGCCCCGCCCAGCAATTTCCTGAGGAAGCAAAATGTCTGTCGCACCGGTCAGTTTTCAAGCCCGCGAATCGATCGAACAGGTCGAAGAAGGCAACGATCTCGCGCCAAAGTTCGATGACCGTGGACTCATTACGGTCGTCACGACTGACGCTGACTCCGGCGAGTTGCTGATGCAGGGCTACATGAATGCCGAGGCCCTGGGCCTGACGATCACGACCGGTGAAGCGCATTATTTCAGCCGCAGCCGCCAGGTGCTGTGGCACAAAGGCGCAACGAGTGGATTCGTGCAAAAAGTTCGTGAGCTATTGGTCGACGATGATCAGGACTGCATCTGGCTGCGCGTCGACGTGGCCGGCGGCGCGAGTTGCCATGTCGGTTATCGCAGCTGCTTTTACCGCAGCGTGCCAACAGGCGATGCTTATGCCAACGAGCAAGCAGATGGAAAGGTCAATCTTCAGTGGACGGATACTGAAAAAGTATTCGATCCGAATGAGGTATACGGCGACGCACCAAACCCGACGAAGTTGTAGGCGCCACCCAACAGACGGCTAATCGTCCGATTTAAAAATGCAACTCCTGGCGTACTCTTTTGCCTCATTCGCAGTCCAGTCTGCCTTCGCCTTCTCTTTCATGTTATTGCACCATGCTTCGCTACCGACTTCGGGTGAGCAGGCGGCCAGAGATGCGGCAAACAGAATGGGGGCAACCACAAGCGCGAATATCCTCATATCTCAAATCTCCAAGTATCTGACCTACGGCAGATTATCGAGCATTTTTTGCGCCGACTGCCGGATCGAATCGTTATCGCCGACCAGCGTGGCGTTCGTCAGTGCCGTCCGAGCCCGGTCGAAATTTCCAAGCTCACTATTGACGAAACCGATCGTCAACCAGATCCTCTGATGATCAGGATCGAGCGCCGCACCTTTCTCGAGCTGCCGCAGTGCCTCACTCGACTGACCCATGTAGTGCAGCGTAAGCCCAAGGTTATTATGGATTTCCGGATTGTTTGGGCTCAGCGTTAGCAGGCGTTCGTACATTTCTGCGGCTTGCTGGTACTGCCTGTTGGAGAAAAATACATCAGCCTGACGTGATATTTCCACCGGATCGGTGATTACGGATTGACTGGGTGCTGACGACGTTAGACGCGCCAATTCGTTAGCTGCAATTCCGTTTGGCCATGCGGTCGAAGCACCGCCCGACGGTAACGCGTGGGGGCTCGTGTTGCTCGGTTCCTGGACGTAGTAGTCGCGAGTGACGGCATATACAGCAAATCCAAAGCCGAACTGAAAAACAACCATTAATGTCCAGAACCGGAAGTCGCGAGTCATTTCAGTATCGTCCTTGTTTGTCATAGCGGCGTTTTTTACGCAATCGCTGTGCCAACGGAATAGGTTCCTTGTAAGCGATTGCACGCGCCTGATAAGTGTATTCGATGGTACCGACCAGCCAGAGAAAATAGCCAATTAGTTCGATGAATTCTTCAACTGCCAATTTTGCGACGCGGCGGTAGCCGTCATCAAGAATCGACATCCATAGTGGCTCATGCCCGACAAGCCTCACAAATGCGAACAGGATGACCGCACCCGCGAACAACAGCGCGATACCCGGTGACGGCCAGATTCGCGCCCATGCGATCTTCAATCGTTTTCGCGTACGGTAGGTATAGACAATAACGAACGCGGCAGCAAAGCCGATGAGCACTTGCCATAAATTATCAATCAAATAGCGATCGAAAAAATAATCCAGCTCCCGGACCATGAATGCCAGTGCCATACCGCCAAACGGAATCGCGATTGGTCGCTGACTGGGGCAATACTCCGCAACCCAGAGCATGAGCAATCCACAGACTGCAATAATGATCGGTTGGATGATTTCAATCGGCGAAAACTCGCTCGTGCCAACCTGATCCATTGGGCTCGCCAATACATGCAACTTCAGACTGCCCGGAAACGAAATCTCGAGCTGCGTCAGCATCCACGTGACGAGCGCAATGCCGATGAAATAGAGCAGGTAGCGTGGCCAGACCATACGTGACTATACAATATGTCAGGCACGAAGCCGGAAAATCGCAGCGCCGTTATTTGTAAGCAGATTTTTATCAATCAACCACTTACGTGCATCCTCCGCATCTTCATCAAACCAGGAGGCCGTATTACCAAGGCGAAAGCTGTATCCCCAGGCATCCATGTCTGCCATCAGGCGTTTGCGGCCGACAGTCTCTATCTCGTCCGCGAGAATAATCTGCAGATAGCAGACCGCGGCCTCTTCAAGATCATCACCACCCGCATCGGTTTGAAGCCGTTCACGTCGCTCACCTGACATGCAGATGATATGACAGGTTTCATGCAATAAGGAATGCACCGGCGTATCGCCGCGCACGAAGACGGTGCGACCGACAACACCGGCCTCGCTATCGCCCCAGAAGCTACCGGTAATTGCCTGACCCTCCGGCTGCATGCGCAGTGCCAGATCATAGTTGGACAGCAGCGCTTCAAGTGACGCCAGTGGAGTCTCCGACACAATCATCACGTTTTTGGCAACGTCAGTCAGTTTCTTACAGGGCCGAGATTTGTTTCAGGACGATACGCACGAGGTCCCGCACGATCGACTCACGCAATAAGTCTTCTTCACGCGCCTTACCGAGAACCAGGGTTTCGTCGTAGGTATAGTCGCGCGTCAACGTCACGAACTGAGTCGCGAGCAGGCTCTTCTCTCCGCTGACTAACGCATATTCAACTGAATAATAAACCTGGTACTCAGTTGGAACATTACGTGCAGATACCGTCAGTACTCGCTGCTCCGTCTCGTCAGCGCTGATCGTGAATATTGCCGTCGCCTCATCCAGCGAATCGACAAGCTCCACGTCGGCCGCGAGCAATTGCCTGCGCAGCTCGCGATGAAACTGACTATTGCGCTCGATCGCATCGATGTACGTGCGCTGCATTTCGGGGGGCGTATTGATGCCGCCTTGCAGGTGAAAACCGCAGCCGGTCAGCAGCGACATGGCCAGCAAAGTCAGCAGCCTAAACAACGACATTTACCAGGCGCCCGGGAACGACGATGACCTTGCGTATTTCCTTCCCGGCCACAAAGCGCTGCACATTTTCGTCGGCCAGTGCCAGATCACGGACGGCATCCTTGTCTATACCAACGGACACTGCTATTCGCCCGCGCAATTTGCCATTAACCTGCACAACGATCTCGACCGTATCAGCCTCAAGCGCTGCTTCATCAACCACCGGCCAGGGTACGTCGATGAGCGCTGTCTTGTGTCCCAACTCTGCCCATAACGCGTGGCAAATGTGCGGCACAATCGGTGACAACATTAGTACGACAGCCTCAAGCGCCTCGTGCACAACGGCACGACCGGCATCTGAGTCATCTTCGAACCGCGTAATAGCGTTGAGTAACTCCATCGATGCCGCAACCGCTGTGTTAAATGTATACCGCCTGCCCAGGTCATCGCTGATCTTGGCAATGCTCCGATGGGTTTTGCGGCGCAGATCTTTTTGTCTGGCGTTCAGTGCACTCACATCCAAAACACTCGCAGGTCCGGCGTCCACATGCAGCTGCACTGCATTCCAGAAGCGCTTTAGAAAGCGAAAACTGCCCTGTACGCCATCGTCCGACCATTCGAGTGCTTGCTCGGGAGGCGCCGCGAACATCATGAACAGGCGCACGGTGTCAGCCCCGTATTTGGCGATCAAGTCCTGTGGATCAACGGTATTGCCTTTGTTCTTCGACATTTTGGCGCCGTCTTTGAGGACCATTCCCTGCGTCAACAGATTCGTGAATGGCTCGGACACATCGGTCAGGCCTTCGTCACGCATGACCCTTTGAAAAAAGCGCGCATACAACAAGTGCAGGATCGCGTGCTCTATACCGCCCGTGTACTGATCGACAGGTGTCCAATAGGCGGCGCGCTCATCCAGCATTGCGGTATCACTGTCCGGGCACGCATAGCGTGCAAAATACCAGGACGACTCAACAAAGGTATCGAAGGTGTCTGTCTCACGACGAGCGTCTTTGCCACACTTCGGGCACGCAACATTGACGAAATCGGGCATGTCCTTGAGCGGCGAGCCCTGCCCCGACACTTCGACATCCTCGGGCAAAATCACCGGCAGCTGATCTTCGGGCACAGCGACTGCATCGCAGTCATCACAATAGATGATGGGTATTGGCGTACCCCAATAACGTTGTCGCGATACGCCCCAGTCCCGCAAACGGTAATTCACTGTACGTTTGCCGCTACCTGAAGTCTCAAAGTGGTCGGAAATGGCATTGAATGCATCTTCGAAGTTCAGACCGTCGTACTCACCAGAATTTACGGTCACACCTTTATCGATGAATACTGCTTCGTCGATATCGATCTCGCTGCCGTCAAACGGCGCGATGACCTGTTTGATTGGCAAGCCGTGTTTCTTGGCAAACTCCCAGTCACGCTCGTCGTGCCCCGGAACAGCCATGACCGCACCGGTGCCATAGCTCATCAGCACGAAATTCGCGACCCAAAGCGGTACTTCCTCTCCCGTGAGCGGATGGATGGCCGATATGCCGAGCGCCATGCCCTTCTTCTCCATAGTCTCGAGAGTCGCCTCCGCAGCATCCATCTGTTTGCATTCTTCAACGAACGTCGCAACCTCAGGATTGCCTGCGGCCGCTTTCTCAGCCAATGGGTGTTCGGCAGCAACCGCCATGTAGGTCACACCGAAAAGGGTGTCGGGGCGCGTCGTGAATACCGTCAGCGGCTCAGCCTCACCGGCTACCGCAAATGACAACTCGACGCCTTCGGATCGCCCAATCCAGTTGCGTTGCATCGTCTTGACCGAATCGGGCCAGCCCGGCATATGATCGAGCTCTTGCAGCAATTCGTCGGCATAGGCAGTGATCTTCATGAACCACTGTGGAATCTCGCGGCGTTCGACCAGGGCGTCAGAGCGCCAGCCACGGCCATCGATAACCTGCTCATTGGCCAGAACGGTTTGATCGACTGGATCCCAATTGACGATCGAGTTCTTGCGATAGACGAGACCCTTTTTGAACATCTTCGTGAACAACCACTGTTCCCAGCGGTAGTACTCCGGGCGGCAGGTCATGATTTCACGCGACCAATCGTAAGCGTAGCCAAGACGATTCATCTGGCCACGCATGTCCTCGATGTTTGCGTAGGTCCATTGCGCCGGAGGCACACCGCGCTTTATCGCCGCATTTTCTGCCGGCATACCAAATGCGTCCCAGCCCATGGGTTGCAGCACGTGCTTGCCTTGCATGCGTTGATAACGCGCAATGACGTCACTAATCGTAAAAACGCGGACATGACCCATGTGCAATTTCCCGCTCGGATACGGGAACATTGTCAGGCAATAAAACTTCTCTTTGTCGGCATCTTCACCGACTTCAAAACAATGCGAATCGTCCCAGTATTTCTGGGCCGTCGTCTCGATGCTTTCCGGATTGTATGGCGTACTCATGGGGCGCAAGCGTACAGCAACAGGCGGCGATTCGCAGCTGCGACGCGGGTTTCAGAGTCTGGCGTGGCCGCGCAGCCACAAGCCCGCCGCGAGCAGGAAACACACGCCAAGGACCAACCAATTGCCGGAGCCTGCGTAAGGGGTGCTGCCTTTGCGCGGCTGTACGTCCATCGTCATCGTGACGGGCTGAAACTGCGGGCCTGTCTCAAGTAGCTTGCCGTCGGCAGCGATGAAGGCGCTGATGCCTGTATTTGTCGCCCGAATCGCGGGTCGCCCGACTTCAAGCGAGCGCATCCGTGCGATTTGCAGGTGCTGATGCGGCGCAATCGAGTCGCCAAACCAGGCGTCGTTGCTCACATTGATCAGGATTGCAGCGTCCGGCAAGGCATACAGTTGCTCGGCACCGTAAGCGTCCTCATAACAAATGGCGATAGCCAGCTCGATGCCATCGCGCGTCCTGATGAGCTCCTGCTCGTCGGCACCCGCTGACAGATCGCGGTGCGGAAGACTCAGCATGCGCATCCATTCGCGTACCGTATCCGGCACAGGAAAATACTCGCCGAAGGGAACCAGGTGGCGTTTCCGGTAAACCTGCCGTTCCCCGCCAGTAAGGGCCACAATGCTGTTGTAGACCTTCGGCTCGATTGTGCGCTCGGTCTCCCGCTCCAGAATGCCGAACAAAATCGTCTGCTCGCTGATGCGCGCGTCGGATTCCAGCGCATTAATATAGCCGTCGACGCGGTCATCCACTGCGGGAATAGCCACCTCCGGCCAGATTACAATATCGCTGTTCGAGACTTTCCTGGTCGCATTGCGATAGAAATCGAGCGTTGGCTGAAACTGTTCTGCCAGCCACTTTCTGTCTTGTGAGATACCGCCCTGAATCAGCGTCACCGTCACCGGGCTGCCAGAGGGCTCCGTCCAGTCGACAAACTTCAACATACCGCCAAGCAAGCTTGGCAATAGCACAATGCCGACGGCGATCAATCGCTGACGCTGCTGCGTTAGTAGCGCCACCAGGATTGCAGCAACACTGACGACAAGCATGGCGGAAATACCATAGACACCGAGTACTGGTGCCCAGCCAGCGAGCCATGAATCGATCTGACTGTAGCCAAGCGCCATCCACGGAAACCCGGTCAGCAACCAGCCGCGTGCCCACTCGATCAGTACCCATACTGCTGGTGCTGCAATAAGCAGAAGCCATGGCTCTCCGCTGGCGAGTCGGCTGATGAGCCAGCCCAGCATCCAGAAATACAGCGACATCAACAGTACAAGGCCGACCATCAGGAGCATTGCGATCCAGACAGGCGCCTGGCCGAAGACGACAACCGAAATGTAAATCCAGTAAGTGCCGGTCAGAAACAGGCCAACGCCAAACCAGAAGGCGTGCCTGGCGGAATCACGTGGCGAGTTGGTCAGGCAGACGTAGAGAAAGGGTATCAGGGTCAATGGCAGCAGCAACGACCAACCGAATGGTGCAAAGGCCAGCGTCGTCAGGCAGCCAAGTATGAAAAAGATCAGCTGGCTAATCCGGGGCCGGTCTGCCGGCAACAGCAATAGCGAAGACTCGCGCGCCACGGGCTAGCTGTTCCGCTGAACCTGTAGTGTGTCGATGCGGCGCTTGTCCGCTTTGACGACAGCAAAACGGAAGCCACCAAACTGTATCGACTCTCCGCGGCGCGGCAACTTGCCAAGTTCGTGCATAACAAGACCGCCGACGGTATCGTACTCCTCGTCATCGAGTTCACATTCAAAGAACTCGTTGAAATCCTCAATACGTGTCAGCGCCCGAACCGCGAAACTCGGCTTGCCCTGCTGTTCACCATCCGGACGAATAAACGCCACTTCTTCCCGATCGTGCTCATCATCGATTTCGCCAACGATTTCCTCGAGTACGTCTTCAATTGTCAGCAAGCCAGCCACACCACCATATTCGTCGACAACGATCGCCATATGATTGTGGCTATCCCGGAATTCCTTGAGCAAGGCATTTAATCGCTTTGATTCGGGAATGACCGAAACCGGTCGCAGCAACTTCCTTAGTGGCACATCATCCGCAGCCTCGCTGCCGAAGTAGCGTAGTAAGTCCTTCGCTAACAATACGCCCAGGACTTCGTCGCGGTCTTCGCCGATGACGGGAAAGCGCGAATGTCCGGACTGAATAATGGTCGACATGATTTCGTCGAAGTCTTCTTCGATGTCGATCACGACCATTTGCGAACGAGGCACCATGACCTCCCGCACCTGGGTCTCGGACACCTCCAGCACGCCCGTAAGCATACTTTTCTCTTCGGCGTCGAGTTCGACCTCGGACTGTTGAATAAAATCTTGGATTTCTTCGCGGCTCCAGGGATCACCCTTGAATGCGCGCTTTACGCGTGCAAACAATCCGGTGCTGCCTGTGCCGCTGATACTTGGCGGTTTGTCGTTCATCGAGCCTGGTTTATGCCTGTGTCGCAGTTAACGGTCATTGTAACAGCTTGTTATCACGAGCCCGCGTACGGGTCCGTCACATTTTGAGAGTACAGAATTTCTGCCTCCAGAGCCTCCATTTCCGCCGCTTCCGCGTCCGTTTCATGGTCAAAACCGAGCAAATGCAGTGTGCCGTGCACGATTATATGGCACCAGTGGTCGGCAAGGGCCTTACCTTGGACACTTGCCTCCTCCGAGACAACGGCTGCGCAAATTACGACATCTCCGAGCAATCTGCCCGCATCGTGAGGTAATCCTTCCATACCGCCAGCCGGAAAGGACAGTACATTCGTCGCCTTGTCCTGCTCTCGATAGAGATTGTTCAGCGTGCGGATTTCATCAGCGTCGACGATCCGTACGGCAAGTTCCACGTTACCGTCAGATGCTCTACCTGACTGCCGGAGCGCAGCCTCGACCCAACGCTGAATATCCCCTGTGGACGGAATGCCCTCGCCATCGCAGGCAATCTGCACATCAACGGTTAGCCGCATCACTCGATTCGTAGGCCTCAACAATGCGCTGTACCAGTGGGTGGCGCACAACGTCCTTCGGTGAAAAGAACGTGAAGGAAATGGTATCGATATTGTCGAGAATGCGCATGGCATTCTTCAATCCAGACTCTTGTTTGATCGGCAAATCGACCTGGGTGATATCGCCAGTAACGACGGCACGCGAACCGAAACCGATACGCGTCAGGAACATCTTCATTTGCTCAACACTGGTGTTCTGCGCTTCGTCGAGAATAATGAATGACTCGTTAAGAGAGCGGCCACGCATAAACGCGAGCGGTGCAATTTCGATGACGTTGGTTTCAATCAGGCGCGTTACGTTATCGGCGCCCATCATGTCATACAACGCGTCATACATCGGTCGAAGGTACGGATCGACTTTTTGCGACATGTCGCCGGGAAGAAAACCCAATCTTTCTCCAGCCTCAACCGCCGGGCGCACGAGAACGATGCGGCGTACGCGCTCACTCTCGAGCGCATCGATAGCCGCAGCGACCGCGAGATAGGTCTTGCCGGTTCCGGCTGGCCCAATCCCGAAGGCAAGATCATGGTCAAGAATGCTCTTCAAGTAGATCGCTTGATTCGGGCCACGAGGACGAATCAGCTTTTGCCGCGTCTGAATCAAAACCGCGTCCGCATCGACATCGTTTTCTTCGTTTCTTGCCGAGGCTGGCTGAGATTCATTCATTACTGACTCCTGCAAAAGCATGTGCACGCGTTCAGGATCAACTCGCTCTTTGTCGGTCATTTCGAACAGCGACAACAGAACATCACCACCAATTTGAGCGGCGCCGGGTTTTCCCGTTACACGGAAACGATTCCCCCGACTTGCAATTTCGACGTTGAGACGAGCTTCGATTTGTCGCAGATGTTGATCGAACTGACCACAAAGATTAGCCAGGCGGCTATTGTCGGCGGGCTCGAGGACGATGTCCCGAGAAAATCGGATAGCATTCAAAGTACGTACGAGACTACCGCGATGTGCGGAAATTGGGAAGCAAGAACTCTACCTGTTCAGGCTGCTGCCTGATTGCGCACGAGCCGCCCGCGCAATGAATTCGGCAAGGCCTCGGTGATCACAACGTCGACGAACTGGCCAATTAGCGACGCATCGGCATCGAAATTTACCCAACGCATGTTCTCAGTTTTACCGGCAAGCTGGTTTGCATCTTTCTTGGATGTTTTCTCAACCAGCACTCGTTGCGTTGTTCCAACCATGCCCTGACTGATCGCCAGCGCCTGTTGGTTGATACGCGCCTGCAGAATCTGCAGCCGCTGCTTCTTGACAGCCATCGGTGTGTCGTCAGCAAGGCTTGCTGCTGGGGTGCCCGGGCGTGCGCTGTAAATGAAACTGAAGGACTGATCGAACCCGATTTCGGCAATCAGGTTCATCAACTGCTCGAAATCATCATCAGTCTCACCAGGGAAGCCGACAATAAAATCCGACGACAGGGATATATCAGGGCGAGCTTCCCTGAGCTTACGAATCTTTTGCTTATACTCGAGAATCGTATGGCCACGCTTCATGCGGGCCAGCACACGGTCGGAACCATGTTGCACCGGCAAATGCAGGTAATTGGCGAGTTTCGGCACTTCAGCATAGGCCTGAATCAGGCTGTCGGTGAACTCGACCGGATGCGATGTCGTGAAGCGAATTCGCTCGACGCCATCAACGGCAGCAACGTAATAAATCAACGTTGCAAGATCGGCTATCTGTCCGTCGTGCATCGGACCGCGGTATGCATTGACGTTTTGACCGAGTAAATTGATCTCGCTAACGCCCTGTGACGCCAGACTGACGCATTCAGCAATAACATCGTCAAACGGCCGGCTAATTTCCTCGCCACGTGTGTAGGGGACGACACAAAAGCTGCAGTACTTGCTGCAACCTTCCATGACCGAGACGAATGCGGTCGGTCCTTCAGCCCTTGGCTCAGGCAATCGGTCGAACTTCTCAATCTCCGGAAAGGAAATATCAACGACCGAACCGTTCTTGGCTCGCGCATCCTCGATGAGCTCGGGCAAGCGGTGCAGCGTCTGCGGCCCGAAAACCACATCAACATAAGGCGCACGTTTAGTGATGCCCTCGCCTTCCTGGCTGGCCACGCAGCCACCGACCCCGATCATGACGCCCGGACGCTTTTCCTTGAGCGGCCGCCAGCGACCCAGCTCCGAGAAGACTTTCTCCTGGGCCTTTTCACGAATGGAGCAGGTATTGACGAGCAACAGGTCCGCCTGGCTGACATCGGTCGTGAGTTCATAGCCATGCGACTCACGCAAGACATCTGCCATCTTGTCCGAGTCGTACTCGTTCATCTGGCAGCCCATCGTCTTGATGAATAGCTTTGGAGACACGTCTGTTTACCTGTGTGCTGCCGGAGCCCCTGACTGCTGACTCAGAGGCGACCTGCGGCAAGCCGCTTCGGGCTTAGAAAGGAATGTCGTCGTCGAAGTCGTCAGGACCCGTCTGCGGCGGCGCACTTGGCTGTCCTGAATCCTGGCCTGAGCTCATCGGTGCAGAACCGCCACCGCCGCCCGCACCACCGCGTCCGCCGAGCATCTGCATCTCGTCGGCGACGATTTCCGTGGTCCAGCGATCCTGGCCGTTCTTGTCCTGCCATTTACGGGTCCGCAATTTGCCTTCGATGTAGACTTGCGAGCCTTTGCGCAGGTATTCCGCCGCAATTTCGGCCAACCGGTTGAACATGGCGACCTTGTGCCATTCGGTGCGATCTTTTTGCTCGCCCGTCGCCTTGTCTTTCCAGCTTTCGTTCGTGGCCACTGTTAGATTGGTCACCGCCGAGCCGCTGGGCATATACCGTGTTTCGGGATCATTCCCGAGGTTGCCGACGATGATGACTTTGTTAATTCCGCGGGCCATATGAGGTCCCCTGTCAGGTGTTGTAGTGTTGTTATGCCCACCCGCCTGCTGGCCGGTGAGGGTCGACTATTGTAGAGCCTGAGTGGCCAAATACCAGCCCGATTTCTCCACTATTGGCGGCGAAACAGTCCAGACATCGCCAGCCATATAGCCGCAAGCAAGGCGCAGACGAAAAACACGTCAGCGGGGCGCCCTGCGGCGAGAAACCGGCCACCCAGCAGCCCGCCGACGAAGGCACCGAAAAACTGCGCGCTGGAGAATACGCCGAGCGATGCACCACGCACCTCCCCGTCGGCCAGCATTGACAGCCGCGCGGGCAGACCGGCCTCGAGGAAATTGAATCCGGCGAAGAACACAACCAGCGCGATAACTACCGGCGCCACGCTAAAACTCGTGAACGCGAGCAGCAGTTCCCCGGCAAACAGCAGTGCGACAGCAATGCCAATGGTCGCGGCCTTACCTTTGCGCTCGTCCTTGATGATTAAAGGCACTGTGCCGATCAGAGACAGCAGCAGTGCGCCGACATATATTTTCCAGTGATCCGTCACCGGCAGCTGCAGCCGATTGGCTAACAAGAAAGGCAGGGCTACAAAACTTGCAGTCAAAATGGCATGCAACAAGAAAACGTACAAATCGAGCCGCAGCAGATCCGCTCGAAATGCAGGCAGGATGTTCCAGTTCCGCGGAGTCGCGGGCCGCTCAATGCCCTTGGGTAGACCAGTAAGGAGCAGGCCAGCGGTTACCGCGAGCAATGCGGCAAACCAAAACAAACCCGGCACCCCGACCCAGCCCGCGATGACCGGCCCGACAATCAGCGCCAGAACGAACGACATACCGATGCCGATGCCGAAAAAGGCCATCGAGCGTGTACGGATCTGTTCACGCGTCGCGTCCGCAATCAACGCCGTCAGCGTCGCCGAGATTGCCCCGGCGCCCTGCAGCAAGCGTCCAGTGATGACGTCCCATATTGTGTCGCCAGTCGCAGCGACTACGCTGCCAAGCGCAAAAATGACGAGACCAGCGATGATGACCGGCACGCGGCCGATCCGGTCCGACAGGGCCCCAAAGGGAATTTGCAGGCCTGCCTGGGTCAGGCCGTAAGCGCCGACAGCTAGGCCGATCAGCAACGGCGTTGCATCCTTTAGCTCAGCGGCGTACAGCGACAACACGGGTAACAGCGCAAACAAGCCAAACATGCGCAGTATCGCGATCATCGCAACCACGGCGACGGCGCGCTTTTCTGCCGGCATCATGGCCGTAATTGCTGTGTCCGAATCTGTCGTCATTGAATGAGTCTTTGCGCCGAAGTCGCGGGGCGGCGTATATTAGCAGGTTGCTCGGCGTTTACTGATACCCAAATGAAATCCATAGACATCCGTGGTGCGAGAACACACAACCTCTGCAATCTCGATCTGAGCTTGCCGCGCGACCAGTTAATTGTATTCACTGGTCTGTCTGGCTCGGGCAAATCGTCACTAGCCTTCGACACAATCTATGCGGAGGGTCAGCGCCGCTATGTCGAGTCATTGTCGGCTTACGCCCGGCAATTCCTGTCGATGATGGAGAAACCGGACGTTGATCATATCGATGGATTGTCGCCAGCCATCTCTATCGAGCAGAAATCGACCTCGCACAACCCCCGCTCCACAGTCGGTACGGTCACCGAAATCTATGATTATCTGCGCTTGCTGTTCGCGCGCGCTGGCATTCCGCGCTGCCCGGACCATGGCACCGATCTCGAGGCGCAGACGGTCAGTCAAATGGTCGATCAGGTGCTGGCAATGCCGGAGGGCACCCGGCTTATGCTACTCGCGCCGGTTGTTGCCGACCGCAAGGGCGAGCACGTGCAGCTAATGCAGGACCTGATGGCACAAGGCTTTATCCGCGCTCGCATCAACGGCGAGGTCTACGAGCTCGACCAGCCACCAGCGCTGGATCTCAGGAAGAAACACCGAATCGACGCCATTGTCGATCGATTCAAGGTCAAAGACGACATTCGTCTGCGCCTTGCCGAGTCATTCGAGACTGCGCTGCGGCTGGCGGACGGTGTCGCGCGCATCGCCTACATAGACGATGCGAATGAAGAAGAGATTATTTTCTCGGATCGATTTGCCTGCAATATCTGCGGCTATAGCCTGACCGAACTCGAGCCGCGCTTGTTCTCGTTTAATAACCCGTCCGGCGCCTGCCCCGGCTGCGACGGCCTCGGTGTCAAGCAGTACTTCGATCCTGAGCGTGTAGTCGTCAATGGCGAACTACCCTTGGCCGGCGGTGCGATTCGTGGCTGGGACCGCAAAACCACTTACTACTACCAGATGATCCAGAGCCTGGCCTCGCACTATGAATTCGACCTGGAGACGCCGTTCAATGAACTCAGCAAGAAGCTGCGGGACATCATTTTGTTCGGCAGCGACGGCGAGAAGATTGAATTTTTCTACGAAAATTCGCGTGGCATGCAAATCAAGAAGCGGCACCGATTCGAGGGCGTTATCCCTAATCTCGAGCGGCGCTATCGCGAGACCGAATCTGGCGCGGTACGCGAGGAACTCGCGAAGTTTCTGAACAGTCAGGCATGTCCGGATTGCGGTGGCACCCGTTTGAATCAATCAGCGAGGCACGTATTCGTACTGGATTTTTCATTGCCGGAAATTTCCAACATGTCCGTCGGTCATGCGCGTGCATTCTTCGAAACACTTAAACTTGAAGGATGGCGCGCAACAATTGCCGAGAAGATCGTCAAGGAAATCGCTGCTCGGCTCGGTTTCCTTAGCGATGTCGGCCTGGACTACCTGTCGCTGGACCGCAGCGCAGATACTCTGTCCGGCGGCGAAGCGCAACGCATTCGACTGGCAAGCCAAATCGGTTCTGGCCTCGTAGGTGTCATGTACATTCTCGACGAGCCTTCCATAGGATTGCATCAGCGTGACAATCAACGTTTGCTGGGTACGCTCACGCATCTGCGCGATATCGGCAACACTGTCATCGTCGTCGAACACGATGAGGAGGCAATTCTCTCGGCAGACTATGTTGTCGATCTGGGGCCCGGTGCGGGTGTGCATGGCGGAAAAATCGTTGTCGCCGGCACTCCCGAAGAAGTTCAAAACTGTTCAGAGTCACTAACGGGGCAGTACCTGTCCGGCAAGCGCAAAATCGCCGTGCCCGAAATTCGCCAGGATTACGATACGCAGCGTGAAATCACGATCGTTGGCGCGACTGGTAACAATCTCAAGAACGTTACGGTATCGATTCCGATCGGCCTTATGACCTGCGTGACCGGCGTATCGGGGTCGGGAAAATCGACGCTGGTGAACGATACACTCTACAAAGCGGTTGCCGACCTGCTCAACAAGAGCAGCCGTAATCCCTCGCCGCATAAGGATATTTTAGGTCTCGAGCAGGTCGATCGGGTCATCGATATCAGCCAGAGTCCGATTGGACGAACACCGCGATCAAACCCGGCGACCTACAGTGGATTATTTACTCCTATTCGCGAAATATTTGCCGGCACACAGGAAGCGCGCTCGCGCGGCTACATGCCCGGACGTTTCAGCTTCAACGTCAAGGGCGGTCGTTGCGAGGCCTGCCAGGGCGACGGCGTCATTAAGGTCGAGATGCATTTCTTGCCTGACGTATACGTACCCTGCGATGTATGTCGCGGCAAACGCTACAACCGCGAGACGCTCGAGATTCGCTACAAGGGTAAGAACATCCATGAAGTGCTGCATATGACCATCGAAGATGCAGCCGTCTTTTTTCAGAACGTGCCTGTCGTATTCAAAAAACTGCAAACCCTCATGGATGTTGGACTGACCTATGTACGGCTCGGTCAAAACGCGACCACGTTATCCGGAGGCGAAGCACAGCGCGTGAAGCTCGCCAAGGAATTATCGAAACGCGATACCGGCAATACCCTGTACATTCTTGACGAGCCAACGACGGGTCTGCACTTTCACGATATCGAGCAGCTATTAGGCGTTTTGCATCGCCTGCGCGATCGCGGCAATACCGTCGTTGTCATCGAGCACAATCTCGACGTCATCAAGACGGCCGACTGGGTTATCGATCTTGGTCCCGAAGGCGGTGACGGCGGTGGCGAAATAATTGCAACGGGAACGCCTGAGGACATAGCGGCAAACAAACGCTCGTTTACCGGTCAGTACCTGAAACCTCTGCTTGCGGAACAGCGCGCGCAACGGCGCGCCTGACTGAGGTTATTGTCACTGGCTCTTCGAGTATCTGGCCAGCGACATAAGCTTCCTCGGTCTGCGCATCCGCGGGCTGTGAATGAATCGCCTTAACAATGTCCATCCCGCCAGTCACACGACCGAAAACCGCAAAACCCTGCTTGTCCGGATTACGCGTCGCACCGAAGTCCAGTGCGGGTTGATCGCCGAGACAGATGAAGATCTCTGTCGATGCTGTGCCTACCTCGGCGCGAGCCATCGAGACAGCGCCGTCCACATGCAGCAACCCTGTGTCGGCCGTCGATTCATGCTCAATCGGCGGAAACGGGCTTTCCGCGTCACCGAGACCCCCCTGGATTACGGAAATCACCGGACTGCCGTTATCATTTTCCGGTGAGACGGCGCGGTAAAAGGAACCACCATCCAAATGCCCGCCGTCAACCAGCCGTAGAAAGTTTGCCGCCGTGATCGGCGCTGCATCGGTGTCAATTTCCATCTCAATGTCACCGAGACCGGTCGTCATCAGGACATCAACGGTCTCGGCACTGGCGGTAGTGGACAGCAGAACAATGAGTAGAGCCAAAAGCGATTTCATCAGGATACTTCCTTAACGTAGTGGTCAAATGCTGCCGCAAATCGGGCAGCGGCACCAGCGTCGGTGCGCAGGTACAACGACGGCTCGATTAATTCCAGTTCCATGAGCAAGTATCGATCATGATCGTCGCGAACAAAATCCGCACGCACATACACAGGCTGCGGGTCGACCAGCGCCAGCACCTGTCGCGCAGTGTCTAGCAGGCCCGTCGGAGGCTGCACGCTCTGTATATCGGCACCGTGTTCCTCCTGCACGCGAAAATCGCCGGACTTCGGTATTTTCTGAATCGCGTGACTGTACTCTCCGCCGAAGAAAAACAGTGAAAACTCGCCCTCCGACCGGATATTCGAAATAAAAGGCTGAACCAGGAATGGGCGCTTGGTGAAGGTCCGTAACAGCAGGTCCTCGGAATCGGCAGACAGCGGTCGCTCGAGAACAAACGTATCCACCGCATTGCCACCAATGTCAGGCTTAATGACGAGGGTGTCAGAGGCAAATGTCTCAAACCACTGTGGAATCCGTGTGACATCAATGTCGTCGAACCAGATGCTTGGCACTATCGCGGCACCGCGTTCTTCGAGATCGCGCAGATAGGTCTTTGCCAGCGTCCACCGTACCAGCGCTAACTCGTTCACCAGCGTTGCCGACGACCGCTCAATCGCTTCCAGAACACGCATGAACTGCTCCGCATGTTGCGGATAGTCCCACGGCGTGCAGATATAGACGGCAGCATAATCGTCCCACACGATTGTCTCGTCACGCCACGGCACGGCTTCGGCGTGCCAGCCAAGCGCAGCCATCGCAACAAAGCTCTCGTCATAGTCGGTGACGAAGTCGCCCTGCTCTGCCATCGTCAGATATGCGCAGCGTTTCAAGGCAGTGACTGTAACTGACGATTGTGAAAACGGCCCAGCAGCACCAGCGCGATAACCGCACCAAGCAATGCCAGCCACATGTCCGACTGCGTATCCCAGATATAACCCTGGGTACCAAGAAATGCTTCGGCCGCCTCACCCGACAACAGTGCCACCCACCACTCGATGAGTTCATAAAACGCGCTAATCGCCAGGCAGATACAAACAATTATGAAATCTCGCCAACCCGGATAATTGATGACTTTTTTACGTATCAGGATCTCCCGCGCAACGATTGCCGGAATAAATCCCTGGGCGAGGTGTCCGAACTTGTCGTAGTTATTTCGCGTCTGATCGAAAGCCTCCTGCAGCCATTGGCCCACCGGCACTTCTGCATAGGTGTAATGTCCGCCCACCATCAGGATGATGCTGTGAATGAGGATCAAAATGTAGGTCAGACGGGTCAGCGGAAATCGCTCGCGCGTATACCACAGTACCAGCGCGGCGATCACGGCGGGTGCGACTTCAAGCATCCATGTCGGGTAGTCATGTGGGTTGATTCCGGACCAGATCAGTACGCCGAGAAAGATCACTATCCAACTTGTTGTCATTGTCTGCATTGTCAGCCCCTCAATAATGCGGCGGCCTTTCGTCCGCCTCGCTTTCATCGGGTAACGCCTCGCCGATCGACCGAACCCGAGCGACAAGGGAATCACATAGCTCTTCGAGCTGCATGATTTTCGCCTGTTGCTGGGTCACCACATCATTGAGATCGTCCAACAGCTGATCCTGGTGCGCCAGCTTTACTTCGATATCAACCAGTCTGTCTTCGCTCATGGTAGCCTCTCGTTTGATTAATCCCCGCAGGGGCAGTGCTACTTTAAACCATGTCACTACTTCGTTTCGATCAAGTCACGCTCTCCTTTGGTGAACATGTCATCCTGCGCAATGCTGATCTCGCCATCGAGCGCGGCGAACGCGTGTGCCTGATCGGTCGTAATGGCGCCGGCAAGTCCACAACCCTGCGTCTGATCACCGGTGAGCTGGAACTCGACCATGGCGAAATCGTTGGCAGCAGCAATCTTGTCGTAAGTCAGCTGGCACAGACACTTCCCGAGGCTCTTGACCAGCCAGTGCGCGAGGTCGTCAGATCAGGCCTGGCTGACATAGAGAGGCTGCTTGAACAATACAAACAACAATCGGCGCTGGAACTCGACAAACATGGATTGCGCGAGCTCGAGGCCCTGCAGGCCAAGATAGATGCGCATGACGGCTGGCATATCGAGCAACGCGTCGAGGAAACCATCACCGAACTTGATATCCCTGCCGAGAAGAAGATGAACGAGCTCTCCGGCGGCTGGCGCCGGCGCGTGGCGCTTGCAAGAGCGCTCGTCCAGAAGCCGGACCTGTTGCTGCTCGATGAGCCAACAAATCACTTGGACATCGCCACCATCAAGTGGCTCGAAGATCGTATCTTCTCCTACCCGGGCGCGGTGTTATTCATCACCCATGACCGTGCTTTCTTACAGCGGCTTGCAACACGAATCATTGAAATCGACCGTGCGAAATTGACAAGCTGGCCTGGCGATTATCAGAACTTCTTGATCAGGAAAGAGAAGTCGCTCGAAGACGAGGAAACAGCAAACGCCCGGTTTGACAAGAAATTGAGCCAGGAAGAAGAGTGGATTCGCCAGGGCATCAAAGCGCGTCGAACCAGAAACGAGGGTCGCGCACGCGCATTGGTCGAAATGCGTGAAGAACGGGCCAAACGCGTCAAGCAGGATTCCCATGCACGTATTCACATCGAAGAAGCCGAACAATCCGGCCGAAAAGTCATTCGTGCCCGCAATGTCAGTTATCGCTATGGCGATGAGCCCCTGATCGAGGATTTCTCAATCAATATCATGCGCGGCGATCGCATCGGTCTGATTGGTAATAACGGCGTCGGCAAAACGACTTTATTGCGTTTGCTGTTAGGCCAACTCGAACCCCAGAGCGGCACGCTAAAGCATGGTACCAATCTCGAAGTTGGCTATTTCGATCAGCTTCGACAAACACTGGATCTCGAAAAATCTGTTGCCTACAACGTTGGTGAAGGCCGCACCTACATCAAGCTGAATGGCAAAGACCGCCACATCGTTGGCTATCTGAAAGGGTTTCTGTTCGATCCAAAGCGTTCGATGATGCCTGTCAAAGCCTTGTCTGGTGGTGAACGCAATCGAGTTATTCTGGCCAAGTTGTTTACACGTCCAGCCAATCTTCTTGTGCTCGACGAACCGACAAATGACCTCGATATCGAGACGCTGGAAGTGTTGGAGACCAAGCTCTGCGAATTCGCCGGTACCTTGATCGTTGTCAGTCATGATCGTGAATTTCTCGACAACGTCGTAACCAGCACGATCGTCTTTGAGAAAGACGGCAAAGTCCAGGGTTACGTGGGCGGCTATACAGACTGGTTACGGCAGGGCCATCAACTCGCCGAAAACGACAGCCCGTTAGCCGCCGCCGAACGTAAACAAGCCGCAGCCGAATTACGCAGGCAGCAGCCGCCCACAAAACTCAGTTACAAGGACCAACGCGAACTCGACCAGCTACCTACTGAAATCGAAGCCATTGAGGCATCAATAGCTGAACTGCAGAGTCTGATCGCGGCTCCGGACTTCTATTCTCAAGACCACAGCATCGTGCAAGACAAGCTCAGCGAATTGGCCAATGCCGAGACACTACTGGAGCAGCGAGTCGAGCGCTGGTCCGAACTCGAGGTCCTTCGAGAGGGCTATCAGTCGCGCTAGATCGCCTGAACGAGCAGTGCGATGCTGCAAAGCCAGCTGACGGCAAACGACAATGTTCGTACCCAGGGAACGCCGGCCGTATAAACCACGTAATGCACGAGCCGCGCCCAAAAGTAGATTTGGCAGGCGAAAATGGTTGTATCGTTGCTGATGCCTGCTGCATTCAGAACCAGAACCAGCGTGGCAAATACAACGAGGTTTTCGACGGCATTGTAATGTGCGGCTTTCATTCTCACGGCCCAGGGCGCCGGCGATTGCGGATTTTCTGGATAGCCGACAGCATCGACCAGGCCCCGCACCATGATTGTATTCAGGATATAGGGCACCCACATCACAGCTGATAGCGCGACCACCCAAATCAAACTACTCAATTCACTCGTCATCGTCTTCTCCCTTTTGTTCTGTTTACTACCGCACTGGCCGGGTCAGGTAATAGCAGACATCACCGTGCGGCATTTCGTCAGGATACTTCGTAACGACGAAGTCCATCGACTTATAACATTCGTATGCCGGGATATTCTCCCGCAATACAAAAAGTGAAAATTTGTCGCTGCCAAATAACGACGGGCCCTTACGCATGAGCATTTTGATTAATCTCTTGCCAACACCTTCGCCACGTATTGACGGATTCACAACGAGACGCGCCAAATTCATGCAGCCGAACCGCTCGTATAACTGACCGAACGCAGCAAATGCACCTGATGGGCTGTGCAAACTGAAGGTTGCCATTCGATCCCAATGGATATCTTCAATGAAACTGTCGCGAGTGAATGGATAACGAAACGACGGCCCTCCCCAAATATTGACGTCCTCGGCATGCACAAACCACGACATTAGTTCGTCAATGTCGGCCTCTATCATTCCGCGCAGTATCCAGTCGTCCTCGCTCTGAATGTTAACCGTCATCGCCGCGTCAGTAACCGGGTGTTGTCTCCGCAAAGTAGCGATCAAATGCCCGATGCACGATCTCGGGAGAGATGCCGATGGCTTCGACGGCCTGGCTGAATTTCTCCATTTCTGCTACCTCGCGCCTGCCGTCGGCTGCGATCACCTTGAGCGCCATGACCGCGATATCCTCTTTGTCGGTGTCCGACAGTTTCGGACCAAGATCGATAAGTATCTGACCTAGCTCGGGTTTATCTATCATTTCAGCCATCGCCCGGGTCAGCAATTCCAACGACTCGGCACCCTGCATCTGAAAGTGTTCCTCTATCAGGCCAATCATCTTCGCTGACTCTTCCGGCTCGATCGTACCGCTGCCGCGTGCGATAAAGATCAACATGGCGGCGACGAGAAATTTTGAATCGTAACTCTCCTCGCCGTCATTCGTTTCCACAATCAGGGTTGTGCCCTCAAGTCGTTCGCTTTTGATTGTATCGCTCATAACATGATCACTTTACGTTGTACCGCTTACGCATGACTTTCACGGACCGGTCGATGAGTTTCTCCAGCACGGTCGCGTCAACGTCTTCCAATTTGTTCAGGTACAGGCAGGATTTGCCCGTCTTGTATTTGCCAAGTTTCTTCATGAGAGCCGGAAACTCTGCAAAGCCGGGCATGATGTACACAGCCAGGTTTCGCTTGCGCGGAGAAAACCCGACCAGCATAAAATCACCTTCGCGGCCGCTCTCGTACTTGTAATGATATTTGCCATAGCCAACGATAGCACTACCCCACATCTTCGCCCGCTTTCCGGTTGCCCTGCGCATCATGGCCGCGACCTTCTTCGCAGCAGATCGTTTGCGCGTGTCATCTATAGAGTTCAGAAACGCCGACGCGCTTGCCTTGTTTTCTTTAGTCGTAATCTCCGCCATGGCAGGTCCTTTGTCCTGTCCGTCCAATACTACCGCTGACGCCGACGTTTTACCTCTGGTGCGAGGTACCGAACAAGCGGTCTCCCGCATCGCCCAGCCCTGGTACGATGTATTTGTTTTCGTCAAGGCGGTCGTCTATCGACGCCGTATAGACCGGTACGTCGGGATGCGCGCTTTCCACCAGCGCAAGTCCTTCCTGACAGGTAACGATGCAAATGACCACGATCTGCGCTGCACCGGCCGCCTTCAACATGTCGATCGCTGCGATCGTCGACCCACCGGTAGCGAGCATCGGGTCAATAATAATGCACGTGCCGCCTTTGGTATGCGGTGGGAAGCGCTCGTAGTAGCTGACCGGTTGCTTGGTTTCTTCGTCACGGTATAAGCCGACGAATCCAACTCGTGCGGTCGGCACCAGTTCCAATATTCCTTCGAGCATGCCAACGCCTGCGCGCAGTATAGGCACAACCACCAGGTCGGTATCTATCTTGTGACAAACCGCTGTCGCCAGTGGCGTCTGCACTTCAACCTGTTTCGTCTTGATGTTCTTGAGCGCTTCGTAACAGAGGAACTGCGTAATCTCGGTAGCCAGCTCGCGAAAACGTTTATGGCCTGTATCAACGTCTCTGATGATCGCAAGCTTGTGCTGTATACATGGGTGATGAATCTCTTCGTGCATCGTGACACTCCAATATTTCGGTTATTGTTCTGCAGTAGTCCACATGGCGTATTCGGTGCCCGCCGGATCGACAAAATGAAATCGCCGACCACCGGGAAAATCAAATATATCCTGACTGATCGTAGCACCAAGCTCTTTTACTCGCTCAACGTCGCGCTCGAGATTCTCGCTGTAGAATACGAGCAGGATACTGCTGGACCGAGCAACCTCCTCTACACGACGCATGCCGCACTCGAGTCGACCGTCGCTAAAACTGTAGTAATCGGGACCCCATTCCTGAAACGTCCATCCAAACAGCCCGACAAAAAACTCACGAGCTTTGTTCAGATCAATTACTGGAATTTCCACGTAGTCGATTCGACCTTCAACATTCATTGCTACAGCCTCCCTAATTTCCCTTGAGTCGCATAATCGGTCGCTCAGCATCGATCAGCACTACACCAAACTCGCCTTCTAATTCAAAACGACCGTCGGCCAGGCGTCGGAAACCGGTGATCGCACCATGCGCGGCCTTCGCGGCGATATCCGCCGGCGCTGAGCCCGCCGGAGCATCGTCGACCTCGATCACATCGCAAAGCGGAAATTCAATGACCGCCGCTCTAAGGCAGACCTTCTCAGCAGGCCGCGGTTTTTCATAGAACGGATGTTGTGGTGCCAGACACAAATCGACATCAATCTGCAACGTTCCCGATACCATTTCCCACGACAGCACGAATGACCGTTCGAGATCGACCGCGACGAATTCGCGCAGCTGCCGCCAGTCCGTTGAGCTACTCGTTTCCGTCATGACTTCTGTTCGCGCCGTTTTGTATTGAGGTCATGTCCGATTGCCTTTAGGAAGCCGGCCTTGTCAGCCGGTGAAATCATGATGCGCCGATTTTTGCCGTATCGAATACGTAGCCGATCCAGCGACAGAGCTGGTGACGAGAGTGGATTCCGGGTCGCTTCGACAGATGCAATTTGATCTATCTGAACTTTCCATCGAAAGGGTCCCGCGACGATGCGCAAAACGCCACGATCAACCACATAGCGAGTACCCAGCATCAACCAGATCATCAGCCCTACAACAGCAATAGCCAACAGGATTACCCCTGTCACAACAAGCGGCTCCGGCATTTGCGTCGCCACCCTGCCGATGGTCCAGATCTCAGTAATAATAACTGCGATCAACAGAATCCTTATCCACAAGTCGACCTTGGATTTGAATACCTTCGCTGCCATAAGCTCAGTTAAATGTCCTGTTAACCCACATGCCAATCGAGTGCGAAAATACGACAACCAGGATCGCGATTCCGAGATGCTCGGCAATAGTTATATAGGGCGACGCCTGTTGTGCCCGTGCAAGAAAAAAACTCAGCACAACAATGACAAGCATGCCCCAAAGCAATGATGCAATAACTGCCTGGTCCAAGGGTAACAGCAACAGCGGCACAGCGAAGCTGAGCGCGAAAATGAACTTGTTAAGGAATGTGGATATCGTCGCGGACCAAATGTCTTGCGTGGTGGCACGAGGATCCGCCTCTTCTGCCAGGTGCATACCCAGCGCATCGGACATGGCATCCGCAACCGCGATAACAAATATTCCACCCAGGACCGCAACTAATGAATGCGTACCGGCATTTAGACCGACGATCAGCCCGATGGTCGTGATAACACCCGACGTCGCGCCGAAAAACAGCCCGGTGCGCATGCCATCACTCTTGAGAAATTTCATCCCGATCTCGCTTCAGTCGCGTAGCCGCATACTGTAGAGGCAAACGTCGTCTTCCTCGCCCGGCATGCGGTGCATTCTCTCAAACCTGAGCCCCAGTTTCTTGATCAAATGCTTTGAGACATCGTTGTCCGGCGAAACTATGCCGTAAAGATGCTGCATTCTAAGTTTGTCGCGGGCGTAATCGATAACGGCTACCGATGCTTCATAGGCATAGCCGTTGCCACAAAATTCTGGCAACACAGAATAACCAATGTCCGCATGCACAAGATTATCGCGCCGGAACAGGCCGCAAATCCCCACCGCGACACCTGTGGCTTTAAGAGCAACGCGATACGGCCCGTAACCATGGGTCTCATACAGTTGAAAAGCGCCCTGCCGCATTACGACCTGCGCCTCTTCGATAGTGCCTATGCCGCGGTCGCCGACGTGTTTAATAAACGCGGGATCATTCCATACCGCCAACATGAGGTCGGCATCGTCGAGAGTTAGCCGGCGAAGGCTCAGACATTCCGTCTCGAGCAGCGCACCGTCAACCATACCCCTGGTCTATGGGACACCGTCGAAGAAGTCGACGAGCCCTGTCTCCAGCGAATACTCTGCACCCACGATGACGAGCCCTTCGTCCCGCTCAAGTTCTTCAAGGATCTCGGAGCCATGGCGCATGTGATTAACTGAGGCACGCACGTTGGCGCGAACCGCTTTTGCGACCAATGCTTGCGGATCGTCGCCAAACCCTTGCGCCAGCAATGACTCGATCGACGGGCGCACAAAGTCGACGATCGACCTCAGGTTGCGGGATCGTTGGTCGCTCGACACCTGCAGTTGGTTCAAGGTTTCCTCAATCGCACCGCACTGCGAATGGCCAAGCACCACGACAAGCCTGGTACCGAACTTCGTCGCCGCGAATTCCACGCTGCCAATTTGCGATGGTGCGACGACATTGCCGGCGACGCGAATGACGAACAGGTCACCCAGACCCTGATCGAATACGATCTCCGCCGGCACTCTGGAATCAGAACAACCAAGAATGATCGCGAACGGTTCCTGACCAGCAGCAACCTCTGCCGGCCGAGTATCCATCGTGCGATCGTTTGACTGCGTATGTGCGGCGAAACGACGATTGCCCTCGCGCAATCGAGCTAATGCATCTGCAGCTGAGACCATACAACAACTCCTAGCGGGCGATTTCGAGCCCATGGCCGTGTGGGCCAATCTCTCGCCGCCACAAGGCAACGGCAAAGACGAAGGCACTGGACGCCAGTAAAGCGAAGAAAATCAGCATCGGTGTATATCCGACTGGATTGTCGACGCCGGCTCCCGCAGCATCATTCAGGGCGCCCGCGATCATGTTAGCAGCCGTTACGCCGATTGCCTGAACCATGAACATTAGTCCGTAGGCCGTACCGAGTTGGTGTTTCTCGACCAGTTTGACGACAGACGGCCACAAGATAGCGGGTATTAGCGAAAAACTGACCCCCAGCAAAACGGTTGTCAGCCACAGACCCCAGTCCTCCGACAACAGTCCCAAAAAGGATAACGGCAACAGCAATGAACCGACCATCATTTGTTTGCCACGATGACCAAACTTGTCGGCAGTCCAGCCGAACAAGGGCGTCAGAATAATCGCGGCGAGAAAGACATAGCTGTTAAGCGTTGATGCCTCCACGAGGCTCTGCCCATGTGCGTCCTGAAAATACTTGATCGCGAAGGTGCTGCGAAACGGAAAAATGACGGAATAGAACAGGACGTTGAGAATTGCGATGTACCAGAATGACCTGTCGAAATGAAAGATGTCCTGCAAACGCACGCGTTCAGTAGGTGGCGGTTCAGCATCAACAACGACAAAGCCCATTTGTCGTGGTTTGTCGATCTGCCTGTATATGAGCGCGCAAAGAAAACTCATGCCGGTGAGGGTTGCGGCAAGAATCATCGGGCCCTGCCAGCCCTGGTCATACAGACCCCCGAACCAGTCAGGCGACTTGTCCGCCGCATACGAGCCCATGCGGCCGATACTGAGATTGACCGCCATCGCCAGCCCGACGACATTGCGGCCGAACCAGATACCGATGACAACGGTAACGGCGACCAGTAGCGTCTCGGCGCCAATGCCGAACAGGAATCGTCCCATGACGATCGGCAGGTATTCTCCCCAGATCGCGGTTAGCGATATGCCGAGAAAACATAGCCCTGCTGTCCAGACAGCAATGCGTCCTGTACCGAACTTGTCAACGAGCAGCCCACCAACCAGTACCAAGAATATGTTGGGAAGGCTGTAAACAGCGTTTAGAGAGCCGATTTGCGTATCGCTGAAGCCCAGCTCGTTGCTGAGTTGACTCGCCAGCGGGGCAATCGCGTCGTAAGCGTAGTAATTGCCAAAGGTCAGGAGGCTAACAACACCGAGCACCCACCATCGAGCAGACGAAGGAGCGTTGCGAGGAATGGGGGGCTGATTCATCCGAGCTTGCGAATCCCGATCGCATCGCGAATTTGCGCCATGTAAGGCACGGCAATCTCACGCGCGCGCACCGCCCCTTTTAGCAACTCGGTTTCGACAAGTGCAGGGTTAGCGATCAGGCGCTCATATTCTTCCCGTGCCGGTTTGATTTTGTCGTTGATGTACTCGAACAGAATCTGTTTCATTTCACCCCAGGCGATACCATCAGCATATCTTTTCGCGATCTCTGCGGTTTCATCCGCCGTTGCGAAAGCCTTGTAGATATCAAACAGCGTGCTGTCAGCAGTATCCTTCGGCTCGCCAGGCTCCAGGCTATTCGTCTTGATTTTCATGATCAGTTTGCGCAGTCGCTTCTCATCGGCGAACAGCGGAATCGTGTTGTTATAACTCTTCGACATCTTGCGACCATCGAGTCCCTTGAGGACAGCCGTGTTTTCGCCGATGACTGCCTCGGGCAAGACGAATGTGTCGCCGTAGTGATGATTGAATCGCTGCGCAATATCACGCGCCATCTCGACATGCTGCTTCTGGTCTTGTCCGACGGGCACCTTGGTCGACTTGAACATCAGGATATCGGCAGCCATCAAAATCGGGTAGCTGTAGAGCGCCATCGTGATGCCCTTATCGGGATCCTTGCCGCCGCCTTCGACGTTTGCGTCGACTGCGGCCTTGTAAGAGTGCGCGCGGTTCATGAGCCCTTTGGCCGTCATGCCGGTCAGGATCCACGTGAGCTCGAGAATTTCCGGTACATCGGATTGCCGGTAGAAAAAGGCGTGCTCGGTGTCCAGACCCAGTGCCATCCACGCCGCCGCGATTTCAAGCGTCGAGCGCACGATCTTGTCCGGGTCCTCATTTTTCGCCAGCGAATGATAATCGGCGAGAAAATAAAAGTGTTGTGTACTGAGGTCTTTGCTTGCCGCAATCCCAGGCCCTATCGCGCCGACATAATTGCCAATATGCGGTGTGCCCGTCGTCGTGATTCCGGTGAGATAAATATCCTGACTCATACGTGTTAGTAGCCCGCTGCCTGTCCGTCTTTGCGTGATTCCGAGGCGCCATAGTACACGCCTTCGTCCGCATCCCACATAATCGCCTGGTATCCACCGAACGTGACATTGCCTGGCCCGAGCGCATGCCCCAGTGCCTCGAGTGCGTTGCGCGTCTCCTGCCTGAAACCGCTCTCCAGGTGCACCACGCCACCATCAGTCATGGTCTCGCCCGTTGGTGATGAGGACCCGGTGTGATTGACGCGCGCAGCGTCGCCAGCCTCCTGCAAATTCATACCAAAATCTCGCAGATTAACGATTATTTGCGCATGCCCTTGCGGCTGCATCGCACCCCCCATCAAGCCAAAGCTGATCAATGGTTTGCCGTCCTGCATAACAAATGCCGGGATGATCGTATGAAACGGCCGCTTGCCGGGCGCCACGACATTGGCGTGCCCAGCGTCGAGAGCGAATAACCGGGCACGATTTTGCAGGACGAAGCCCAGCTCGCCTGGCGTCATCCCTGAGCCCATGCCGCAGTAGTTGCTCTGTATCAGGCTGACCATATTGCCCGCCTCATCGGCTACGGACAGGCAAATTGTGTCGTCATTTTGCAGCCTCACATCGCCGCCAGGCAGTGACTGCGCGGCTCGATCACTCGCAATCAGCTTGCGACGATCCTCCGCATATTCTTTTGAGATCAGAGTCGCTACCGGAACATCAACAAATTCCATGTCGGCGTAGTACCTCGCACGATCGGCGTAAGCGAGTTTTTTCGCTTCGACAAAAATGTGTGCATATTCCGCGCTGCCAAACCCCATCGACTGGATGTCGAAACCTTCGAGAATATTCAGTATCTGCAGCGCAGCAATACCCTGCCCGCTCGGCGGCAGTTCATACACATCCCAGCCGCGATAGTTCGTCGAAACAGGCGTCACCCAGTCTGACGTGTGCGCAGCGAGATCGTCATAGCGCAACAGCCCGCCCTGCTCGCGCATGTACGCGCCAATACGGCGTGCAATGTCGCCTTTGTAGAATACGTCGCGGCCACCGGCAGCGATCGACATCAAGGTATTGGCCAAGCGCGGGTTCCTGAATACTTCACCTTTTACGGGCATTCTGCCGCCGGGCATATAGGTTTCGGCAAAGCCCGGGAAATGACCCAGACGCGCCTGGTCTTCTGCAAGTTGGTCAGCGATGACTGCGGAAACCGGGAAGCCATCCGTTGCATACCGAATCGTCGGCGCCAAGAGGTCTCGCACTGGCATACGGCCAAAGCGTCCATGCAATTCGAACCAACCATCGACTACACCCGGCACACTGACGGGCAGCGGCCCGCAATCCGGAATCTGCTGCAGGCCGATTTTCTGAAAATACTCGAGCGTCATCAATGCCGGTGCCCGGCCCGACGCATTGAGCCCAAGAAGTTGCTTTTGCTCTGCGTCCCAGACGATTGCAAACAGATCGCCGCCGATGCCGCAACCTGTTGGTTCCATCAGTCCCAACGCCGCATTTGCGGCAATAGCGGCATCGACCGCATGGCCGCCGGCTTTAAGAATGTCGATCGCAATCTGCGTCGCCAGCGGCTGGCTCGTTGCAGCCATGCCACGCCGTGCAATGACTTCTGAACGCGACGCGAAAGATCGGCCGGTCGGTCTATCGAACCCGGGTTCGGAGCCAGTCACAAGTTGTTCTCCTCATTGTAGGGCGCTCGAAACACGGTATCATGCGGGCTATGAGCGACGACTATAGCGACCAGAACGCCGATCTCGGAAGCCTATATCCCGAGCATATTCAAAAGCTTATATTACGCCACGAGCATGCTCTCGAAAACTCCGGCGCTGCGCACGCGGTCATATTTTCCGGCAACCCGAAAACCGCTTTTCTCGATGACCAGCAATATCCATTCATCGCCAACCCACACTTCCTGAGCTGGGCTCCACTAACAAAACTGCCACTATCCTACATAGTGTGCACACCAGGGGAGCGACCACGACTCATCTACTATCTACCACGCGATTATTGGCATCCGGTGCCAGGCCAACCGGCAGGCTATTGGACTGATCATTTTGATATTCGCGTTGTGCATGCGATAGAAGACGTTGCACAGCACCTGCCCGAGGACAGGAATAAGTGCATTTTGTTAGGCGAAGTTGACGATGTTGCACACGCGTTCGGCATTGAGCGCATCAACCCGACTTCCGCCGTAAACATTCTGCATTTTGCTCGCGGCGTCAAAACTGATTATGAGGTTGCCTGCATGCGACTGGCATCTCGTCGTGGCGCGCGCGGCCATGTCGCTGCCGCGGCAGCCTTTCGCGATGGTAGATCCGAATTCGACATTCACCGCGCCTACTGCAAGACAGTTAGCCACACCGACAACGAACTCCCCTATGGCAACATCGTAGCGCTTAACTCACATGGCGCCGTACTGCACTACACCGAACTCGATCGGCAACCGCCTGCCGACCTGCATTCTTTTTTGATCGATGCCGGTGCCCGGGTGCACGGATACGCATCTGACATCACGCGAACGTACGCCTACAAGGACGCACGATTCGCTGAACTTATCGAACGCATGGATGCGGCGCAGAATGACATCGTCGAGCGAGTGCGAGTGGGCGTTAACTACAGTGAGTTGCATATCGAAACTCACAGAATCCTTGCTGCGGTTCTCATCGATGCAGGAATCGCAATCGGCGACCCCGACACCTTACTTGCTACGGGTGTAACCGCCGCCTTCTTCCCACACGGTCTCGGACATTTGCTGGGGATACAGGTCCACGATGTCGGCGGCTTTGCCGAAAACGAATTCGGCACAGTTATTGATCCGCCGAGCGGACATCCTTTTCTCCGACTCACCAGGGTGTTGGAAGAGAACATGGTTCTGACCGTCGAGCCCGGCATCTATGCCATCGACATGCTGCTCGAGAACCTGCGCGGCACGCCGGCAGAAAACCACGTGGTCTGGGCGGAAGTTGACTGGCTGCGACCATTTGGCGGCATACGTATTGAAGACAACGTGCGCGTTACAGCGGACGGATGCGAAAACCTGACGCGCGACGCATTTAACGCCATCGCGTAGACAATGATCCAAAATCGGGCGCGCAACACCTCTCTGTGCGCGCCAGTGGTGCGCGATTTGTCTGCACCATCTTGAATCAAATTATATTCTGATTATTTTTCAGCGACTTACATCGCTCTAGTTTCCATATCACTGCAACAATGCGTCGGTACGCTTCTTGCAGATAAGCGCTTATTGCAGCAATCGGAATTCCATCAGATACAACAATGAATACCAGCAACCAGAAAACCTCGTTGCGGGGGTTACGCACGTTCTGCGTCGCGGCCGAGCATGCAAGCTTCCGCGACGCTGCCGAAAGACTATTCATAACCGCCTCTGCGGTGAGCCACCAGATCAAGAATCTTGAAGAGGAGTTGGGTTTGAAACTGTTCGAACGCATGAACAGGGCCACTCGTCTCACGGAGGCGGGTACGTCATTATATGAAGACGTCAGCCCTTTGATCGCAGATCTCGACACCGCTACGTCACGCTATAAAAAATCGAAATCACGAAGCACGCTGCGAATTTCCGTTCAACCGTTTTTCGCCAGCGAGTTATTTGTTCCAAGCCTGAATGAATTCACTCAGCGACATCCGGAAATTGACATCAAAGTGGATACCAGTGATGAATCCGCTGAGAAGCACCCAATCAATGCGGACGTTTCAATTCGTGTTTTCAGTTCACCACCCAAATCGCTTTGCTCGGACCGACTGTTTCCGTTGCGCCTTGTACCGGCCGCATCCGAAACGTTTTGTGAAACGGTTTTGCTCAATGGCAAGAATATTGTGTCTGCGTTTCCTCTAATCGTGCATGACAGCCGCCCTACAGCGTGGAAAAAATGGCAGCGCGATTCGGGGCTCGTATTACCGGAAGAGCAAGCGTCGATTCAACTTGATTCGATGATTGCCGTCGCTCGCGCCGCCGAACGTGGACTTGGTGCGGCGCTCGTCCCGGTGCAATTAAGCGATCCATGGTT
>Ga0316191_10000280_pt1 | contig 31904 bp, 26 predicted proteins | sample Eddworburr2cm_MG_FD_204928 | JGI IMG/M metagenome (GOLD analysis project Ga0316191, IMG submission 204928) | Coastal sediment microbial communities from Maine, United States - Eddy worm burrow 2 cm | ecosystem: Environmental > Aquatic > Marine > Coastal > Sediment | place: USA: Maine...
GCCGACAACTTGCGCTCGTCCTGGTGCGCAAGGTGGTCCTTGACCAGTTCACGGATTTCCAGCAAATGTTCGTTGGCGATGCTCATGGCTTAAGGATGGGGGTTGGGCGGAGATCTGGCAAGGCGGCAGGACCGAAGCTCTGGTTCGGTATGGGGTAAGCCACATTCCCGAACCAGAGCTTCGGTGCTACGGGTCCACCAGAAACCTGGCGATATCTTCCAGCGGAGCGCGCTCGGTGCGCCACTGGTTGACCGGGTGGTCGAGGTCGGCATAACCGATGGCCATGCCGCAATAGAACATCTGGTCCTCGGGCATGCCCAGGAATTCCGCTACGGCAGTGTGGAAGGCAGACCAGGCCTCCTGGGGACAGGTATACAGCCCCTCTTCCACGGCCAGCAGCATCACCGTCTGCATGAACATGCCGAGGTGGGCCCACTGGTTCTGGCCCATGGCGCGGTCGATGCTGAAGAACAGCACCATCGGCGCTCCGAAACCCTGCAGGTTTTTCGCGAACTGGCGCAGGCGCGCCGGCTTGTCCTCGCGCGGGATACCCAGCGCGGCATAGAGATCCTCGCCACAGCGATAGCGACGGGAGCGATACGGTTCCGGCAGTTCCGGCGGGTAGACGTTGTACTCGGGCGGCTCGCCGCGCGGGTGCTCAGCGGCGGCGGCGTGAACCCGGACGATAAGTTCCTGCAACTTCCGCCCGGCCACGACATACACGTACCAGGGCTGCAGATTACCGCCCGATGGCGATTGCCGCGCACGGTCCAGGATACGGCGCATCTGCTGCGTAGAAACCGGCTTGTCGAGAAAAGCCCGTGCGGAGAAACGCGCGGCAACGGCATCGGCGACCTTCACGCTGTTTTCCGGCGTTGGTCCGACATGCCGGTTGCCTCGGCCAACCGCTCGAATGCCTGGTCCAGGTAATCGATCAACAACGGCAGATCCGGCACTGCCGTGCGGCCGGCGATCAGGCCAAAGTACAGCGTCCCGGCAAAGCTGCAGCAGGTCACGTTCAGCGCGGTCATCGGCGGCAAGGTGCTGACCGGGTACATGCCCACGGCCTCGGCGCCGTTGATGTACCGTCTGACCCGCGAACCCGGCACGTTCGAAATCACCAGATTATTCACCGGGGGTATCAGGCGGCCGAGTTGCGTCAACTCCTCGAACAGAGAGAACAGCGCGACGAGGAGACTGTAGTACTGCACGGCCGGGCGCGTGGCTCCGGAAAAGACTTCGCGTGCCGAGGCGATGGATTCGCGGACTTCATCCAGCGAGGTTAACGGATCGCGGTGATTAGAGGCGAGCTTTACCTGCAGCAGGGTGACCAGGTTGCCGTCACCGCCCTCCTCTTCCGTGCGCACGTTCACCGGCATGTAGGCAACCAGGGAGCCCCTGGGAACGTCGCCATGCTGCTCGAGGTAGTGGCTAAGCGCCATGTCGCACATCGTCATCACGACGTCGTTGATGGTGCCGCCCCGCGCCTTGCCGATAGCCCGCAGTTGGTCGAGCGGATATTTCACGAACGCCAGCGTGCGTGCCGCGCCGGTCGAGACGTTGAGCGAGGTGCGCGGCGCAGAAAGCGGCAGGGCGACGTGCTCGTCGCGATCCAGGAAGCGTCGCTGCAGCATCCGCCCGGCGATCGCCGCCACACCCAGCGCCGTGCGCACGCCGCCGCCGAGGACCTTCGCGCCATCGAAGATCATCTGCGTGTAGCTGATATCGTCCCGGACTGACTCCACAGGCTCACCGCCGCAGGCCCAGATGGGGCTCACGCCGCGGGCCCGGGGCGTAGTGGTCGTGCAATTCTCGATCCAGCGGCCGAAGGTGATGCCGTCAGCCAGCGCGTGGTGAATCTTGATGTAAAAGGCGAAGCGCCGTCCGGCCAGTCCTTCGATCAGGTAAAACTCCCACAACGGCCGGTCGCTGTCGAGCAGGTTGGCATGCATACGGGCTACCGCGTCACGCAGTTCCTTGTCGCCACCGGGACGTGGCAGCACCGTGTGGCGTACGTGGTAGTCGAGTTCGAGGTGTTGGTCGAGTTCCAGCTCGTAGAACAGTCCAGCCCGTTTTCTGACCCGCTGGTTGAAGGGATAGCCCGGCGGAATCTGCTTCATTTCTTCCAGCAGTTTGCGCAACCAGGCCGGGCCTTTACCCTTGGGCAGTTGGAAGATGATCAGCGCGGCAACGTGCTTGGGGCTGTGCGGTGTTTCGGTGAGCAGAAAGCCGCCGTCAATGGTGCTGAGTCGGGTCATGGCAGTCAGACGTGTGGGACTAACTAAGAGTATAGAACGTAACAGCAAAAATGGTTTTTCGCCGCGACCCAAATCAGGTCTTATGCAAGAGACCGGTCTTCGGGCAACCCATTGTCCTTGGCTTGGGGACGGGTCACACGCGGCGCGGTCTCACATGGCGGCGATCAGGACGCGTCGTCCCCGGCGATGACCCCACGACGCAGTTGGTCGCGCTCCATCGACTCGAACAGGGCGGTGAAGTTGCCCTCGCCGAAACCCTCGTCCTTCTTGCGCTGGATGAACTCGAAAAACAGCGGCCCGACCATGGTCTCGGAAAAAATCTGCAGCAGCAGGCGCGGATCGCCTTTTTCGGTGGAGCCGTCCAGGAGGATGCCGCGCTTCTGCAACTCCGCGACCGGTTCACCGTGCCCGGGCAGGCGCTCTTCCAGCATCTCGTAGTAGGTGGCCGGCGGCGGCGACATGAACGGGACGCCTCTTTCCTTCAGACGATCCCAGCAGGCCAGCAGGTCATCGCAGATCAGTGCGATGTGCTGGATGCCTTCGCCGTTGTAGGCCATCAGGAATTCCTCGATCTGCCCGGTGCCCTTGGAGGCTTCCTCGTTCAACGGGATGCGGATCTTCCCGTCCGGCGCGGTCATGGCCTTCGAAAGCAGGCCGGTGTATTCGCCCTTGATGTCGAAGTAGCGGATTTCACGGAAGTTGAACAGCCGCTCGTAGAATCTTGCCCAGTAACCCATGCGGCCGCGGTAGACGTTGTGGGTCAGGTGGTCGATCATGCTGAAGCCGCAGCCCTCGGGATGGCGCTCCACGCCCTCGTGGAACTCGAAATCGATGTCGTAAATGCTTTTGCCGTCCTCGTAACGGTCGATCAGGTACAGCGGCGCCCCGCCGATACCTTTGATCGCCGGAAGGCGGAGTTCCATCGGCCCGGTTGGAATCTCGATCGGCTGGGCCCCTTTCTCCAGCGCCAAGCTGTAGGCTTTGTGCGCGTCGGCTACCCGGAAGGCCATGCCGCAGGCGCTGGGCCCGTGCTCCTCCGCGAAATACGCGGCGTAGCTCTTAGGCTCGGCGTTGAGGATGAAGTTGATGCCACCCTGGCGCCATAGCGTGACCTGCTTGGAACGGTGCTTCGCCACCTCGGTGAAACCGAGCGCGTCGAACACCGGTTCCAGCACGCCCGGTGTGGGCGAGGCGAACTCGACGAACTCGAAGCCGTCGAGGCCCATGGGATTTTCGTAAAGGTCAGTCATGTATCTCTCCAAGCGGATTTCCCGAATGAATTCGGTCCTACGTTTCTCCGTAGGAGCGAACATGGTTCGCGATTGTCTGGCCCAGGCCGCCACATTTCCCGAATGAATTCGGTCCTACGTTTCTCCGCAGGAGCGAACATGGTTCGCGATTGTCTGGCCCAGGCCGCCACATTTCCCGAATGAATTCGGTCCTACATTTATAACCGGGATTGCCTGTATGTATAGAAGATTCCCGGCGATTTTGTTCAAACCGGCTCGAACCGGGCCTGGAAAAACCGCAGGTACTCGGGCTCATAGACCATTTTCAGGCCGCGAATTTCCTTTCTTCGTTTATAGACGTCGGCGACGGCCTCCGCCACCACGTCCATGTGCGCCTGCGTGTAGACGCGGCGCGGCAGCGTCAGGCGCACCAACTCCAGTTTCGGCCGCCGGTTCCCGCCGGTCTGCGGATCGCGGCCGGCGGATACATTACCGCGCTCCATGCTGCGGATGCCTGCTTCCAGGTACAACTCGGCCGCCAGGGTCTGCGCCGGGTACAGGTCCTGGTCGATGTGCGGCAGAAAGGTCCGCGCGTCGAGAAACACCGCATGGGAACCGATCGGCCGAACGATCGGCACGCCGGCATCGATCAACTTGCGGCCCAGGTAGTGCACCTGGCCGATACGAGCCGACTGGTGCTCCTCCATGACCGCCTCGTGGATGCCTATGGCCATCGCCTCCATGTCCCGCCCGGCCATGCCTCCATACGTGTGCAGCCCTTCGTACACTACCACCATGTTCTGCGCCTTGAGGAACAACTGCTCGTCGTTGCAGGCGAAAAAGCCGCCGATATTGACCAGCAGATCCTTCTTGGCGGACATCGTGCAACCGTCGGTCAGGTCGCAGATCTCGCGCAGGATCGCGCGGACACTTTTGTCGGCGTAACCCTCCTCGCGCTGGCGGATGAACCACGCATTCTCGATGGTGCGGGTGGCGTCCAACATGATCGGGATGGCGTGTTCACGGCAGTAGGCGTGCAGCTCGCGCAGGTTGGCCATCGAAAACGGCTGGCCGCCGGCCATGTTCACGCAACCCTCCAGGCTGATATAGGGGATGCGGTCGGCGCCGAACTTCTGCACCAGGTCGTCGAGCTTGCCCAGGTCGACGTTGCCCTTGAACGGGTGCGTGCTGGCGGGGTCATGCGCCTCGTCAACGATCACGTCGACGAAGGTGCCGCCAGCCAGTTCCTGGTGCAGGCGGGTGGTCGTGAAATACATGTTGCCCGGAACGAAGTCGCCCTTCCGGATCATGATCTGCGACATCAGGTGTTCGGCCCCGCGGCCCTGGTGCGTGGGCACCAGGTACTTGTAGCCGTAAAACTCGCATACCGCGTCCTGCAGGTTGTAGAAATTGCGGCTGCCTGAGTAGGCTTCGTCACCCATCATCAGCCCGGCCCACTGCCGGTCGCTCATGGCGGAGGTTCCAGAATCGGTCAGCAGATCGATGTAGACGTCCTCGCTTCGCAACAGGAAGGTGTTGTAGCCGGCTTCCCGAATGGCCTGTTCGCGCTCTTCGCGGGTGGTCATGCGCAGGAGCTCGACCATCTTGATCTTGTAGGGCTCGGCCCAGGCGTGATGCTCGTGATGTTCAGCGCTCATGATTGCTCTCCTGGCGGGGGCGATGGTAAAGCTGTCTACTGAATATTATCCTCAAAATTAGTTGAATATGTGTTTCAATAATTTCACTAAACAGTATATTATTGGCTGATATATTTCATATTTATTATTTAATGGAGACATTTGTCATGACCAAACTCACCCGGTCGGACTACAAATTGCTCAAGGCTTTGCAGGAAGACTTGACGGTGAGCCAGATCGACCTGGCGGAACGTTCGGGTCTGTCACGCACTTCGGTGTGGCGCCGCATCCGGGAACTGGAGGAGGATGGCCTGATCGAAGGAAAAGTCGCGCTGCTGAATTCACGCGCACTGGGTTTTCAGATCCATGTGCTGGTCTCGGTCAGCATGAACAAACACTCCGTGCGCACGCGACGGGATTTCGAAGACCACGTGATGACGCTGCCGGAAGTCACCGAGTGCTTCTCCGTGTCCGGCGACCGCGACTACCTGCTGCACATCGTCGCCCGCGACATGGAAACCTACAACGACTTCCTCAACACGCAGATCCTGGACCACCCCAGCGTACATTCGGCCAGTTCCAGCTTCGCGCTGCGCCGCGTCAAGTACACGACGGCGCTGCCGCTGTAGAATGTCGCCATGAAAACCATCATCGAACCCTTCCGCATCAAGTCGGTCGAACCGATCCGCATGACCACCCGCGAAGAGCGGGAGCAATGCCTGCAGGACGCTTACTACAACCTGTTCGCGCTGCATTCCGACGACGTTCTGATCGACCTGTTGACCGATTCCGGCACCTCCAGCATGAGCGCCCACCAATGGGCCGCGCTGATGCAGGGCGACGAGTCCTACGCCGGCAGCCCGGCTTTTTATCGCTTCAAGGCGGCGGTCGAAAACCTGATGCCGTTCAAGTACCTGATCCCGACCCACCAGGGGCGGGCCGCCGAGAGCATCCTGTTTACCGTGGTGGCCCAGCCGCACCATGCGGTGCCCAACAACACCCATTTCGACACCACGCGCGCAAATGTCGAGGCACAAGGCGCCGAGGCCGTGGACCTGGTCATCCCGGAGGGGCGCAAGCCCGAACTGGAGCACCCCTTCAAGGGCAACATGGATATCCCGGCGCTGGAGCGCTTCATCGAAGAGCGCGGCGCGGAGAACATACCGCTGTGCATGCTGACCGTGACCAATAATTCCGGCGGTGGCCAGCCGGTGTCGATGGAAAACATTCGCCAGACCCGTGAAGTCTGCGACCGGCACGACATACCGCTGTTTATCGACGCCTGCCGCTTCGCCGAGAATGCCTGGTTCATCAAACTGCGCGAGCCGGGCTACCAGGACACGCCGGTCATCGATATCGTGCGGGAAATGTTCTCCTACGCCGATGGCTGCACCATGAGTGCCAAGAAGGACGGCCTGGCCAACATCGGCGGCTGGCTGGCCATGAACAACGAAGACTGGGCAGTGCAGTGCCGCAACCGGCTGATCCTGACCGAGGGTTTCTCGACCTATGGCGGGCTGGCCGGGCGCGATCTCGAAGCGATCGCGGTTGGACTCGAAGAGGTCGTGCAGGAGGATTACCTCAACTACCGCATCGCGTCCACCGCGTACGTCGAGCGCCACATCTCCGCGGTCGGCGTGCCGACCATGAAGCCGGCCGGCGGCCACGCCGTCTACATCGACGCCCGCCGCTTCCTGCCGCACATCCCGCCGCTGCAGTATCCCGGGCAGGCTTTGGCCGTCGAGCTATATCGGCACGGCGGCATCCGCGGCTGCGAGATCGGCACGGCGATGTTCGGCCTGAGGCCGGACGGTAAGGAAGAACCGGCTCACATGGACCTGGTTCGGCTGGCCATACCACGCCGCATGTACACGCAGAGCCAGATGGACTACGTCGTTGAAGTAGTGCAGGAGGTCTGGGAGCACCGCGAGCAGATGCACGGCATGAAATTCATACGTCAGCCCAAGGCCCTGCGGCATTTCACCGGGCGGTTTGCCTTCGTGGAGGAATGAGCCAGCGAGTTGGATGCCATCGGCTTGCGATTGATTACCCTCGTGGCAGGACCCACCTAGCCGGTAACCCGAACAAGGAAACATCATGGGCGCTTTCAAGCAGCCGCACGGCGGCGAACTCAAGGATCTCTACCTGCCTGAACACCTGGCCGACGAGGTCAAGCAGCACGCCAGTGAGTATCCCTCCTGGGACCTGACACCCCGCCAGCTGTGCGATCTCGACCTGCTGCTGAACGGCGCGTTCTCGCCGCTCGAGGGTTTTTTGGGCAAAGCCGACTACAAGAAAGTCTGTGATGACATGCGGCTGGAAAGCCGCGTGCTGTGGCCCATTCCGATCACGCTTGACGTCAGCGAAGCCTTCGCCGAAGGCATCGCAGCCGGCACCACCATTGCCCTGCGTGACGCCGAGGGCGTGCTGATCGCCACCATGGATGTCTCAGATGTCTGGACCCCGGACAAGCAGAGCGAAGCGAAGCGCGTGTTTGGCACCACCGACGACACGCATCCGGGTGTGGACTACCTGTTACACCGGGCCGAACCGGTCTACCTCGGCGGCCGGGTACACGGCGTGGAGCCGCCGACATTTTATGATTTCAAGTTGCTGCGCGATACGCCATCGGAACTCCGCGGCCGCTTCCGCAAACTCGGCTGGCGCAAGGTCGTCGCCTTCCAGACCCGCAACCCCCTGCACCGCGCCCACCAGGAACTGACCTTCCGCGCCGCACGCGAAGTGGACGCCAACCTGCTGATCCACCCGGTGGTCGGCATGACCCGACCGGGCGACATCGACCATTTCACGCGCGTCCGCTGTTACGAGCACGTGCTGGAGGAGTACCCGGAGCAGACCACCACGCTGAGCCTGTTGAACCTGGCCATGCGCATGGCGGGCCCGCGCGAAGCACTGTGGCACGCGATCATCCGCAAGAACTACGGCTGCACGCACCTGATCGTCGGCCGCGACCACGCCAACCCCGGCAACGACCGCAACGGCGAGCCGTTTTACGGCCCCTACGACGCCCAGGAACTGTTCAGGCAGCACGAGCGGGAACTCGACATCACCATGGTCCCGTTCAAGGAAGTGGTCTACGTCGAGAACAAGGCCGAGTACCTCGCAGCGGACGAAACCGAGCCCGGCGACAAGGTGCTGAACCTGTCCGGCGCCGAGTTCCGCCGGCGTCTGCGCGAGGACCTCGAAATTCCCGAGTGGTTTTCCTTCCCCAAGGTCATAGACGAACTCCGGCGTGCACATCCGCCTAAGTATCAACAGGGTTTTACGGTGTTTTTCACCGGCCTTTCCGGCTCAGGCAAGTCCACGATCGCCAACGCCCTGATGGTCAAGCTGCTGGAGGACGGCTCTCGTCCGGTGACCCTGCTGGACGGCGACATCGTTCGCAAGAACCTCTCCAGCGAACTGACCTTCTCCAAGGAGCACCGTGACCTGAATATTCAGCGCATTGGCTTCGTCGCCAACGAGATCACCAAGAACCGGGGCATCGCCATCTGCGCGCCGATCGCCCCCTACACGCACACCCGGCGCCTCGTGCGGAAAATGATCAGCGAGCACGGCGGGTTCATCGAGGTCTTCGTCGCCACGCCGCTGGAAGTCTGCGAAGCGCGCGACCGCAAGGGCCTCTACGCCAAGGCCCGCGCAGGCATTCTCAAGGGGTTCACGGGTATCGATGACCCGTATGAAGAACCGGTGAATGCGGAAATCGTGCTCGACACGCAGGAACTCAGCCCGGACCTCGCGGCCCATCGCGTGCTGATCACGCTGGAGAAGCTGGGATACCTGCGGTAGCTGCGGCCCTTGTCCGCGGATGATCGCAGACCAGGATCGCCGCAGCGCACGGGCGTTGTTAAGATGAGCGGGTGAAACGTCTTCTTCTTGCATTGCTGGTTTTGCACCTGGCCGCCTGCTCCAGCATGCAGCCGGTCCGTGTCAGCGACCTCAAGGGCAACGCGGCGCCGGCCGAGGTGCGCGAGGGCGATCGTGTGGAAGTCACCACCCGCGACACTGAGAAGTTCGAGTTCACCGTCACCGAGATCAACGAATTCGGCCTGGGCGGCAAATTCGGTTTCATCCCCTACGAAAGGATGCGGTCACTCAGCGTACGGCAGCCGGGCGGGAACTATGAAGACGCCGGCTACTGGCTCGGCATCCTGCTGGGAACGGCGCTGTTCGTCGCCCTCATCGCCAACGCCGATTCGGTCAGCGTCTGCTCACCCGGGCCATGCCCCAGCCCGCAACCCTGAGCCACGCACACGATGCTCGCTATCTCGCGTCCCGGCCGCTGCTTGGTGCTGACCTTCGTAACGGTCCTGCTGTTTGGCTGTGGCACACTACCCGAAGCGACGCATGAATCGCCCGAAGGCAGTAAAGCAATGAACGAATTCCTGGTTATTGCCCATCGCGGGGCCTCTGGCTACCTGCCGGAACATACGCTCGAGGCTGTGGCCATGGCTCATGCCATGGGAGCCGATTACATCGAGCAGGACGTGCTGCTGACCCGCGATGACCGGCTCATCGTGCTGCACGACCTCTATCTGGATGCCGTCACTGACGTGGCCGAGCGATTTCCGGGCCGCCAACGGGCGGATGGACGCCACTACGCCATCGACTTTACCCTGGAAGAAATCCGGACACTGCGGGTTCATGATCGAGTGAAGGCTGATGGCCGCCCCGCCTTTCCGGGCCGCTTTCCGGAAGACAGCCGGATTTTCAGCGTCCCGACCCTCGAAGAGGAGATTGAGCTGATTCAGGGGTTGAACCGCTCGACCGGCCGCGTGGCCGGTCTCTACATCGAACCCAAATCACCGGCCTGGCATGCCGGCGCAGGCAAGGACCTGATGGCGGCGGTGCTCGGCTTGCTCGCCCGCTTCGGCCTGGCGGACGCGGAAGACAAGGTGCTGCTTCAATCCTTCGATAGTGACGCCCTGCGTTACGCGCGCGAGGATCTGCAGTGCCGGTTACGCATGGTGCAGCTGATCGGCGAGAACAGCTGGGATGAAAGCCCTACAGACTTCGATTTGCTGCGCTCCGCGGAGGGCCTCGCCGAGGTGGCCGAATATGCGCAGGGCATTGGACCCTGGTTACCCCAAGTCGTTGATATTAATAATATTGACACATCTGATATATCAGATATGGTCAACCATGCACACCAGCTGGGGCTGTTCGTGCACGCTTATACGCTGCGGGCAGACCAGTTGCCGCGCGGAGTCGGCTCGATGGCCAACGCCGTGCGCATTCTGGTCGACCGGGCCGGCCTCGACGGCGTGTTCACCGACCACCCGGACCAGGTTATCGCGCAGCTGCCGGCGCGGGAATTGCCGTAGGACCGAATTCATTCGGGAATTTTCGTCGCAACAGAAAAACACCTTCCCGAATGAATTCGGTCCTGCATGAGGACGCTGAAGCAGGCCGACCCTCGCCGCCGATATAGAATGCCCCCATGAGCGACCGCAAGCCCCCTGCAAAATCCCGGGTCCCGACGACCCGCCTGGGCCGATTGGTTCGGTTGGGTTTCACTGCGGGCGAGCTCGCCCTCGGCGGCGTCGCCGAGGGGGTGCGCCGGCTGGGCCGGGTGACGCCCGACGACGCGATCAACGTGTTCCTGACGGCCACCAATGCCGAAAAACTGGCCCACCGCCTGGCCGGCATGCGTGGGGCGGCCATGAAAATGGGCCAGATGCTGTCCATGGAAAGCGCCGACATCCTGCCGCGTGAATTCACCGACGCATTGGCGACGCTGCGCGATTCGGCGAACCGCATGCCACGCAGCCAGGTGCGCGGCGTCCTGGGCCGCGAATACGGCAAGGGCTGGGAGTCCCGCTTCGAGTCCTTCGACTACGAGCCGGCCGCCGCAGCCTCCATCGGCCAGGTGCACCGGGCCGTCACGCGGGACGGCCGTAAGCTGGCCCTCAAAATCCAGTACCCCGGCGTTGCCAAGAGCATCGGCAGCGACGTCGACAACATGGCGATGTTCCTGCGCATGGCCAGGATCCTGCCGATCGAGATGGACATCAGCGGCATCATCGCCGAGGTCAAACGGCAGTTGAAGGAAGAGGCGGATTATCTTATCGAAGCCGAACATCTACGTACCTACCACCGGCTGGTCCGCGACGAGCCCGGGTTTGTCGTGCCCCGGGTGCACGAGGATCTCACGACCAAGCGCATCCTGGCGATGGACTTCCTCGAAGGCGTGCCGCTGGAATCCCTCGGTCGCCCGGGCGTGGCGCAGAAAGAGCGCGACCGCTGCGGCGCGCTGCTGCAGGGCCTGCTGTTCCGCGAACTGTTTGAATTCCGGACCATGCAGACCGATCCAAACTTCGCCAATTACCTGTATCGTGAAGAGGACGGCCGTATCGTATTGCTCGATTTCGGTTCCACTGCCTACTTCTCAAAAGAGTTTACCGAGCGTTACGGCAAGATCTCGCGCGCACTGATCGATGGTGACGCCGGCGCCACGCGCCGGTACGCGGAAGCCATCGGCTACCTGCGATCCTCGGACAGCCCCGAGCACGCCGAGCGCGTCCTCAAGGTCATTCGACTGGCTTGCGAACCCATCTGCCACCGCGGCGTTTACGATTTCGGCGCCTCCGACCTGATCGCCCGGGCGCGGGACGCGGGCATCGAGATGCTGTTCAACAGCCAGGGGGAATGGAAGGCGCCCCCGCCGGAAACGGTGTTCCTGCACCGCAAGCTGGTGGGTTCGTTCCTGGCCTGCGCGCGTATCCAGGCGCGCGTGCGCGTCCAGGACCTGATCAGCCTGTACCTGTAGGACCGAATTCATTCGGGATGGTTTTTTTGGCCGTATGAATCCCGAATAAATTCGGTCCTACGGGCGGCGGCGGCGCCTGCGGTTGCGCCGGCCACCGGCGCCAACCGCCGCCGCGCTTTCGGGCGGGGGCGGCAACTCGGGCAGGCTGTCCTGCGATTGCAGGCCGGCGAGGATCAGCTCACGCATCGCCTTGTCGATGGCCGGGTCGGTCTCGAACGGCTTGTACGCCGCCAGGCGCTTCCCGACCTGCTCGGTGGCTCGGGCAACCAGGTCCGGACCCTTGGTCTTGTCAGAAGTGTCGCGGGTCGTCCGATCGATGACCGGGTCGGTCAGGTAGAGCTCCCGCGGCCAGTGTTCCAGGGTCTGGGCGGCGGTGATCAGGTGCCCCTCCTTCATCAGGTGGTCCACCAGGTGTTGGCTCGGCAGGTCGTCCAGCGGCCGGATTTCGCGGCAAAAGTGCAGCGCCTGGCCGCACACTTCGTTGTCGAACACCAGCTTTGGAAGGCTGAAGGTCAGCACGAAATCGAGCATGCCCGGCCCGGCGACCGAGTTGACGCCGGCCAGTGCGGCGAGCAGCGCGCTGCTGAAGGATTCGCCGCCGGCCTGGGCGTCCAGCTCCTTGCCATCGCTCAGCGCCATGTAGGCCTGCGAGGGCAGCCCGAGGTATTTGGCGATGGCCACGTAGGCCACGTCCAGGTGCTGCGCCTCGATCGCCGCCATCGGCGAACTGGCCGCCTTCATGTGGAAGGTGGCCGGGGCGCCGCCGAACAGCACCGGATGCCCCGGGTGCAGAACCTGTGCCATGGTCAGCCCGGCCAGCACGTCGACACAGTGGAACACCAGGGCGCCGACCAGCGTCACCGGCGCGATCAGTCCCATCAGGGTGACCGGGACGATTTCCACGGGAATCCCGGCCTCGACGCAGTCCAGCAGGTTCTGGCAGGAATCTTCGCCGAAGCGGAAATTGCCGGTGGCCGTGATCGTGAATACCGACATCGGCCGCGCCCGCAGATCACTCGCGTCGCTCCGGAACATCTGCAGCAGGCTGACCAACCGGGGAATTCCGTGTTCGCTGAACGCACCGGAAGCCACTGGCCGCTTCGAGTTCACCAGCGACATATACAGGCGCCACGCGTCCGAAACCTGCGGTTCTATGTCGCGGGTCGAGAACGCCGTGGCCAGGTAACCGATGTTTTCCAGCCCGTCGGCCAGGCGCACATACTCGACGAAATCCGCGGAGCTCGCCAGCCGCGTTTCCCCCGTGTGTCGGTCGAGGATCTTCAGGCCGCTGGAACCGGGCACGAAATTGACATTCCAGCCACCCAGCTCGGCATGCGGCGCGCCGTCGCGGTCATACAGGGTGAAGGTCTCCGGCGCCGTCTCGATGGCCTTGCGCACGATATCCCGCGGAAACAGGATGCGCAGACCACTGGCGTCGGTCGGCAAACCATGGTCCAGCAGGCGTTGCCGCATGCGCTCGCCACGGACTTCCATGCCGGTCTCGGCCAGGATCCGGCCGGCCTCGGCCAGGATGCTTTCTATCAGGTCCTCACTTAGGACGTTCAGGGTGGGCCGCATTTCAGTCTTCCAGGTCGATGTCGACCATCAGTTCGTTGGCCAGTTCTTCCATCTCGTCCCGCAGGCGCTCTGGCGACACCTCCTCCGGCACCAGGATTCGGGCATGTGCGACGAACAGGCTTTCCCCGGACATGGATGCGCTCTGCACCGTGGTTTCCAGCTCCTGCACGTTGATGCCGAGACGGGCCAGCACTCCGGTGATCTCGTGCACGATACCCGGGTGATCCTGGCCAACCAGTTCGATGCTGTACTCCTTGGCGCCTTCAGGCCGCGCCGGCTTGCCCGATCTTTGGGCGACGATCTGCATGCCGCCGGCCTCCAGCGAATCCAGCACCCGCAGAAACGAAGCGGCCCGGTCTTCGGGTACTTCGGCCAGCAGGATCCCGGCGAACTTTCCCGCCAGGGTCATCATGCTGCTCTCGGTCCAGTTGCCACCATGGGTGGCCAGCGCGTCGGAGAGATCCTCGACGATACCGGGCTGGTCGTCGGCGACAACGGTCAAAACAATGGAGGCGTTACTCATCGGGTGCTCCGTCATGGGTAAGCAACAGCATAGGGAATTCAGGCTCCCGTGTGAAGACTCCCCGGCAAGCCGCGGGTGCAGGGTCGGCCGTGGTGATCCGGCGCTTTCTGACGCAAGTCAAGACGGACTGCGACAGGTATTCATAACATGTGCGATCTTTGGAAAATTGGGTTCAGGTAACCGGAGAAAACAGCATATGAACATCAAGACAGCACTTTGCGCGGCTGCCCTGCTGGGCGCAGCCTCGGTCAACACGTCGATGGCCATGGACCAGGGTGACTGGCTGGTTCGCCTCGGTGCGTCCAGTGTCCAACCGAAGTCCAACAACAGCCCGGTCGTATCGGTCGATTCCGCCACCAGCGCAACCATCAACTTCAGTTACATGATGACCGACAACTGGGCCGTCGAATTACTGGCCGCCTATCCGTTCGAGCATGACATCAGCCTGGTCGGCGGACCCAAGGTCGGCAGCACCGAGCACCTGCCACCGACCGTCAGCCTGCAGTATCACTTCCTGCCGGACTCGACCTTTCAGCCGTACCTCGGCGCCGGCATCAACTACACGACATTCTTCAGCGAAAAGCTCTACGGTCAGCTGGAAGGCGCCAGCCTCGATCTCAGTGACAGTTGGGGATGGGCTGCCGAGGCGGGCATCGATTTCATGCTCAACGAAACCTGGTTCCTGAATCTCAATGTCCGCTACATCGACATCGAAACGGATGCCAAGGTCAATGGCGACCCACTGGGCCAGGTTGCAATCGACCCCTGGGTGTACGGCGGCCATGTAGGCCTGCGTTTCTGACGCTTTCATGCAATCGGGAAAGGGGCCGCACGCGGCCCCTTTTCTTGTCTGCGATTCAAGCGGTGGCATCGCTCAGCGCGGGCTGCTTCGGCGGTATATCTCCCGACCATTGACGGACCAGGCAGATCGGACAACGCAGCCGCTCGCGCAACAATTGCAAGGTTGCCGGCTCCAGCAGGTCGTCCGTCGCGGCAATTACGAACAGCGCCGCGCCCGCCGCATGCGCTGCTTCGATCAGTGCGGGCACGCCGCCTTCCGGACGCACCCTGCGCATGCTACTGGGGTGCCCCTTCAATCCTTCCGCACATAAGCGGTTGATAGCCTGCAGGTCCTCCGCTGCCGCGCCGGTCGCCAACACACAAATCCTGCCGGCCCGGCCGTCCGCGAGGTGTCCGGCCGCCAGCAGCGCCTGGCGGCCGGACTCCAGGTCACTGACGACAACGACGATCCGAGGCTCTCCCCGCCGTGGCCGTGGCATGGTCGTACCGAGCCGAAGTGTCGGTTCGAAAACCATGATATCCGACACGCTGGCGGTCTCGCGCAGGAGACGCACGGCCGGTCCGCGGATATTGCGGAACGAGTGCGATACCCCGGCACGCCTCGCCAGGACCGCGATTGCGCGCTGCGCGGTGCGCATGCGCAGGGCAAGAGACCGTTCGAACTGATCGCTGGTGAATTCGCGCATGCTGAAGGTCACGCGACACAATTCTTTGACAAACGGCAACTCGGCCGCATGCTGCACCTCGGCCTCCTCGAGGAAGACGCCGTGCATTTCGATTTCGCGGTCCCGCAGCAGCAGTGGCAAGACCAGGTCCAGCAGATTGCGGCCGGACCCCCCGGTGCCCAGGATGACAGCGACACGACGCGGCGTTTTTTCAGGTGGATTGGCCGCCATGGCTTTCGCCCTCGTCATTGGAGGCGTCGCTACCCGAAGACTTGTCGCTGAACGAACGCCGGTGCTCGGCCAGTTCGCGCAGGCGTTCGCAGATGCGCCGGTTCAGGCTGCCATCCGGAAACTCGCCCTGTGCATCCCGCTCGCCGGCCGGCAGGCCCGTGAGCAGGGCCAGCGCCTGGTCGACATGGTTCACCGGGTAGATATTGAAGCGCGCGGCCGCAACAGCCTCGACCACGTCGCTGCGCAGCATGAGGTGTTTTACGTTGGCCTGCGGTATCAGCACGCCTTGCTCACCGCTCAGGCCACGTTGTTGGCACAGGTCAAAGAAACCCTCGATTTTTTCGTTGACCCCGCCGATGGCCTGGATATGGCCGTGTTGATCGATGGAGCCGGTAATGGCCAGTGACTGCTTCAAGGGCAGGCCGGCCAGCGCCGAAGCCAAAGCGCAGAGTTCTGCCGCGGACGCACTGTCGCCATCCACGCCACCGTAGGACTGCTCGAACACCAGGCTGGCGGACAGGGACAGCGGCCGATCGGTCACGTAATGCGAACTCAGAAAGCCCGAAAGGATCAATACGCCCTTGGAGTGCAGCGGCCCGCCCAGTTTTACCTCGCGTTCGATATCGACCACTTCTCCGGAGCCCAGCGACACGGTGGCGGTGATCCGCTGTGGTCGCCCGAATGCGACCTCACCGAGCTGCAGTACAGCCAGGCCGTTGACCTGGCCACTGCGCGCACCATCGGTTTTGATTACAAACGTCTCGCGCAACAGTTCTTCCTGCATCCGGTCCCGGACCCGGCTGCCGCGCCGGATGCGGCTGTCAATGGCCTTCTGCACCTCTTCCGCGCCAATCAATTCCTTACTGTCCCGGACGGCCCAGAAGTGCGCTTCCCGCACCAGGTCGGAGGCCCGCCGGATGTCCGTGGACAGACGTTCACTGTCACCCGCCTGCCGCGCGCTTTCTTCCAGCAGACGGGCGACGCCTGCGCTACTCATGTGACGCAGGCTTTCCCGACGAATGGTCGTGGCCAGCCAACGCGCCAGGCCGAGCTGGTTATCCATATCGCGCGTCAGTTGGTCTTCGAAGTCCGCGGCGACCTTGAACAGCTCGGAAAACTCCGGGTCGTAACGCTCGAGCAGGTAGTAGTAAATGCGCTCCCCGACCATCACTACTTTGAGGTCGGCGGGAATCGGTTCCGGCTCCAGCGACACGGTGCTGATCAAGCCAATATCCTCGCCGAGCGAGCGGATGCGCAACTCGCGCGCCTTCAGCGCCCGCTTCAGCCCATCCCAGGCCAGGGGGTAGCTGAGCAGCTTTTCGGCGTCCAGCACCAGGTAACCGCCGTTGGCGCGATGCAGGTCACCGGCCCGGATCAGGCTGAAGTTGGTGACCAGCGAACCGTATTCCGACTCGTGTTCGATACGTCCGATCAATTCGGGAAAGCTGGGCTTGTCCGCGAAAATCACAGGTGCACCCTGCGCATCGGCCCGCTCAACCAGGACATTGATTGAATAGCGCCGCATGGCTGCTGATTCCTTGGACTCCATGACCTGCTGTATCGGCGCCGGCAGTTCCCCCCCGTCGGTGGGGCGCAGGAACAGGCTGACGTTCTCAACAATATCGTTTTGCATGCGGCGAAGGTGCTCCACCACAGCCGGAACGTCCTGGTATTTCTGCAGCAATTCGTCGAGCAGGCCGGTCACGGCCATGCTGGCCACATCCCGTTCGAGCTTGCGCATTTTTTGCCGCATCTCCCGGGCCCGCTTCGGGGTCGCACGCATGACCTGCTGCAACCGCTTGGTCAGCAGCGCGATGTCGTCATGGAATTTTTGCTGCTCCTCCTCGGGAAGCTTTTTGAAGTCTTCCGTGCCGAGCGCCTCGCCCTTGCGTACCGGCACGAATGCAATGCCGGTCGGTGTCTGGATCACACCGATATCCTGTGTCTTCGCTTCCTCTTCGACTTCCTTGAATGCCTGTTCCTGGGCGTCCTTGAATTCCTCCGCGATCGATTCACGCTGGGCCTGGAAGTCCTCGCTTTCGAAGGCCGCCGGAATGGCTGTCTGTGCGTCCGCAATGACCTGTTCGACGTCGATGCGCAGTTCCTTGCTGCGGCCGGGGGGTAGCGCCAGGGCCCTGGGCTGGCGTGGATCATCGAAGTTGTACACGTAGCACCAGTCCTGCGGCACGGGACGCTGGGACGCTTTCTCCTCGAGGAAACGGCGCACGAACAGGTGCCGGCCGGAACCCGGTGGTCCCAGCACGTACACGTTGTGTCCATCGACATCGATTTCGGTCGCGAAGCGGATGGCCTCGAACGCCCGGTCCTGGCCCGGGATTTCGGCCATCTCCTCGAGATCGGCCGTGGAATCGAAGCCCAGCTTCGTCCCGTCGCAGCGCCTGAACAGCGCCTCGGCCGGCAAGGGTTTGCCTGGTGTGAATTCCATTTTTATGCCCTTCGCAGCGGAGTTACCGGCCCACCAAGGGTCTTTTGGCCGGCCATATCATGTTGACATGGCCGGCGGCGCCCATAAACCGGGAAATCGCCTCCGCCAGACCCACATCAGTTCAAATCGGTTAGAATGAAAGATCAATTTTTGACCATCGGGCCACACGAAATCAGGGACCAGCCATGAACCAAGCCGCAGAAGCCTTTCAAACCCAACCGCCCGTCCCGCAGCAAGTTGCGCCGACCGACATCGCCGACATGCTCAAGGCTTCGTTTCAAAAACAGCGCGGAGCTTACCTGGCGGACCCGATACCCGACGCGGAACAGCGCAAGCAGGACCTGCTGGCGCTGAAGAGCCTGCTGATCGAAAATCGCGAAGCGATTATCGACGCGATCAGCCAGGACTACGGCAACCGCTCGCGGCACGAAAGCCTGTTCGCAGAGATCATCGCCGTGAGCGACGGCATCAATGACACCATCAAGCACTTGAAGAAGTGGATGAAGCCGCAGAAGCGCCACGTCGATGTCAGCCTCTACCCCGGCGCGAAGAACCGTGTTGTGCCCCAACCTCTGGGTGTCGTTGGCATCATCGTGCCCTGGAACTTTCCAGTCAATCTGTCCTTCCTTCCCCTGGCCTTCGCCTTCGCGGCCGGCAACCGGGCAATGGTCAAGATGTCGGAAAACTCGATCGAATTATCGCGCTTGTTGCGCAAGATTTCGTCCCGCTACTTCCCCGAGGAGAAGCTGGCCTGGTTCGAAGAGACCGGCGGCGTGGGCATCGAATTTTCGCAGATCCCGTTCGACCTGATCATGTTCACCGGTTCGGGCCAGACCGGACGCGCCGTGATGGCTTCGGCTGCGAAGAACCTGACACCGGTGATTCTCGAACTGGGCGGCAAGTGCCCCGCCATCATCGATCCGGAATACCCGCTGGCAACGGCCGTGGAGCGGATCATGTTCGTCAAACAATTCAACGCCGGCCAGATCTGCACCAACGTTGATTACGTGTTCGTGCACGAGAGCCAGAAAGCGGAATTCATCGAACTGGCGCGCAAGTATGTGAAAAAGCACTGCCCGGATATCAATCACGCGGATTACACGTCGATCATCGACGACAGGTCATTCCAGCGACTCGAGGAGACACTGGAAGATGCGCGCAGCAAGGGGGCAACCGTCATCAATCTCTCCGGTGACCAGTCCGCCAACCGGGCCGAGCGCAAGTTTCCCATGCACCTCGTGATGGACACGACCGCGAACATGACCATTCGCAACCGCGAGACATTCGGCCCCCTGCTGATGGTGCTGACCTACAAGGCCCCCGAGGAGGCCATCAAGTACATCAACGGCCAGGATCGGCCTCTCGCGCTGTACCCGTTCACCAAGAACAAGGAACTGCAGTCGCTGTACATCGACCGCATCATGTCCGGAGGAGTCACCGTCAACGATGCCCTGTTCCACGTCGCCCAGCACGACTTGCCCTTCGGCGGCGTCGGCGCCAGCGGCATGGGGCACTACCATGGCTACGAGGGCTTCGTCACGTTTTCCAAGTTGAGGCCCATTTTTTACCAGGCCGGTTTCAGCGCGATGAAATACCTGCGTCCGCCTTACGGCAGCTTCGCCACGCGCGTATACAACCTGCTGGTCAAAATGAAAAGCTGAGGCCTTCAGCCCCCGTTCGCCCGCTTCGTGCTGATGCGCCGATTGGCGTTCTCCATGGACTTGGTCCAGGTAATCTCGTCACCGACTCGCACCGCGCGGGCGAGATCGTCGAGCACCCGTCGGAAATGGTCCACCACCACACCGGTCATCGCGTTACCCTGCTGGATTTCGTAGTACAGGTGAGGGTTCTCTGACACGACCTGCGCGGCGACCTTGAGCTGCGCGTTGAAGGTACTGCTGGAAATCCTGCGCAACAGCGGCACCGCTTCGCCACTCTCGGCCAGTGCGCTGGCGAAGGCGATGTTCACGAGGTGCGAAAGACCCAGCACCCAAGCCATCACCTCGTCGTGCTCCTGCAAGCTGAGGTCGACGCATTCGGCTGCTGTGTGCGCGAAGAGGGCCCGCGCTTCGGCCAGCGCCTCCGCATCGCCGACGTCAACGAAAAGAATATGTCTTCCCGACAGCCCGATTTCGTTCGGACCGAACATCGGGTGCACCGAACACACCCGGCAACCCGCCGCGGCCAGCGCTTCCAGCCCGCCTTGCATTGGACTCTTCAGCGAACCGATATCGAACACCAGGCCGCGGGGCTTCAATTCCGCCAGGCGATGCAGGATGGCATTCGAAGGCCGCAAGGGAACTGCGACCACGACCAGGTCGTAGTTGTCGATGACCGCCTCCCAGTTTTCGATGCGGTCGAACGGTGACTCCGCTTCCGCAGGATCTGCCACGTCTACGTGGTAACCCACCATGTCGAGGTAACGCGACATCCACACGCCCATGCGGCCGAGGCCACCTATCACCAGCGCCTGCTTGCCCTGGCCGTGTTCGGAGTGCGCCAGCTTGTGCGTTTCCTGCTTACCCAGGGAATGATGGATCAGGGTTTCGAGTATCTCCCGCGCGACCCGACCGGAAACGCCCAGCGATTCGGCGCGCTGCACACCACGGTCGATCACTTCGCGCTCACGCTCAAAATGCCGCAGCGCAACACCGGTCTTCAGCTTGTGTTCGCCAATCGTGGTGACGATATCCTGGCGCTCGGCGATCAGGTCGATGATGCCGTCGTCGATTTCATCCAGCCTTTCGCGCAAGCGCAGAAGTTCATCGGGGGTCAGGGTTCGGTCTGAAGCCATGGTTGTTCAGTCAGATGGCGGGCCATTCGGCGAATCGCTGCATTTTATGGCTTTAAACCGCGCCGCTCCAGCCATATTTATGCCGGGGCGGAACGCCGGCTTGCGCGCACGATTTCAGCCTGCGTGCGGACTCATTGACTCCAGTTGATTGACCAGGCCACCAACAGCGACCGGGTATCAGCGCCGGAGCTGACATGGGTATCCGCCGTCACGTAGGTGAACTTGAGTGCCTGTTGCGCGTTCAGCGGCATTCCCAGGCTCACCGCCAGGTAGCTCGAGCGCGCGTCATTGTTTTTCGCCACGCCGTTGACGAAGGCTTCACCCCCATAGGCGTAGCCGCCGCTGAGACTGGCCCACCAACCGGGTTTGAAACCGTAAATCACGTGGCCCTGGACGAACCAGAGCGAATCCTGCTCGAGCCGGGTGCCTAGCCAGAATTCATCATTGTCCTGGAACAGAAACACCGAACCGGTCACTTCGAACTGCCACTTGTAGCGCTGGTGCAGCAAGCCCAACTGGGGCCGGAGCACGTAGCGGTTCGCTCCGAGGTTGAGCAGCCAGTCGCTATTGTACTGGCCCAGCGGCAGGACCACGTCGAGGGCCGCACCGACTGTTGTGCTGACCGGGTTGTTCTGCCGGTACTGCATGAATTCCTTTCCGCTCAATGGCGGTGCGCCGTAAAGGTTCATCGAAAGCCGCACGCGGGGATCGCCGAAGCCCGTTCGCCGCCGGCTGGCATATGTGCCATCCAGCAGGCCTTCCCAGTAGCCATTCGCATACGGGACCGTGACATCGAAGCGGCTGCTCTTGCCCAACCACTCGAAGCTGCGGACATAGCTGGCCCCGAGGCCGTAGAGCTCGATGGTCGCATCCTCGATTTGCAGCACCGGATCGAAATAGATGTCACCATCCGTCCGCACGGCACCCACCCCGAATACATTCAGACCGGAAGGCAGATGCGACCAGCGCCTGGGTTCGAGGTCCTGGGCCATGCACTCGCTTGCTGCCAAAAACAGTAACAAGCCGAAGCTGACACGTTGTGCTGCCTGCCTGATTCGCTTCACATTCATGCTGATAAAGTACCAGAGCGCCGATCGATTGCCGATAGTATGCCGATTACCGACTCTTTTCGAGACGACATGCGAAAAGAAAGATCAGATTGACTCCTCCTCGACACGTGGCCACCGTCACGATGGCAACCCTTGGGATTGAGTTGGTGGAGCCGAGGAGGATCGAACTCCCGACCTTCGCATTGCGAACGCGACGCTCTCCCAGCTGAGCTACGGCCCCACGTTGTGGTACTCGAAGGGGACAGATGATACGACGGAACGACAGAAATTTGAATGCATATTCGACTCAATCAACATCTTTAGCATCAAATTTGAATTTTTATGTTTCATTTTTTATCGCACGGATTTATAACTAGTCTTAGTGAAAACCAATTTCGGTTTTCCGAGGACGTCACGACGACGAAGGAGTTGGAGAGATGGCAACGAAGAAACCTGCAGCAAAGAAGAAGGTAGCCGCCAAGAAGAAGGTGGCTGCGAAGAAGAAGGTAGCCGCCAAGAAGGCAGTGGCCAAAAAAGTAGTGGCCAAGAAGGCGGTTGCGAAGAAGAAGGTAGCCGCCAAGAAGGCAGTGGCCAAGAAGGCGGTTGCAAAGAAGAAGGTAGCTGCAAAGAAGAAGGTAGCTGCAAAGAAGAAGGTAGCTGCAAAGAAGAAGGTAGCTGCAAAGAAGAAGGTAGCTGCAAAGAAGAAAGTAGCTGCAAAGAAGAAAGTAGCTGCAAAGAAGAAAGTAGCTGCAAAGAAGAAAGTAGCCGCCAAGAAAGCGGCAGCCAAGAAACCCGCGACGAAGGCCGTGGTCAAGAAGAAGGTAGCCGCCAAGAAGAAGGTAGCCGCCAAGAAGGCAGTAGCCAAAAAAGTAGTAGCTAAGAAGGCAGTGGCCAAGAAGAAGGTAGCCGCCAAGAAGAAAGTAGCCAAGAAGGCAGCGGCTAAGAAGCCAGCAGCCAAAAAGGCGGTAGCTAAGAAAAAAGTCGCAGCGAAAAAGAAAACCGTAGCGAAGAAAAAGTAATGACTCTCCGGGTGAGCCGAAACTTGAGTTAGAAGCAGGCTCGCCCGGTTCTTCGCAGCTGCGGGCTTTCGCCCGCAGCATGGTAACCCCAGCAGGCAGTTCCCCAACTGCCGCCTGTGTTTTTGTCACTCCGGGTTAAGCTGATAGCAGGATTTGCGACAGGCCTGCCGCGTCACTATATACTGCGTTTCCATTCAATCTCAGGCGCAATAACCCGTGATCACGAGCGATTTCAGAAAAGTTGTATTGGCATACTCCGGAGGTCTCGATACTTCGGTGATCCTGAAATGGCTGCAGGAAAACTACGGCTGCGAAGTCGTTACATTCACCGCCGATATCGGCCAGGGCGAAGATCTCGAGCCAGCACGGGCTAAAGCCATGGCGGCAGGTGTGCGCGAGATCCATGTCGAGGACCTGCGCGAGGAGTTTGCACGCGATTTCGTTTACCCGATGTTTCGCGCCAACGCGATTTACGAGGGTGAATACCTGTTGGGAACATCTATTGCGCGGCCGCTGATCGCACGTCGCCTGGTCGAAATTGCGGACGAGAGCGGGGCCGACGCAATCGCCCACGGCGCGACCGGCAAAGGCAACGACCAGGTACGATTCGAACTCGGCGCCTACGCGCTCAATCCCGATATCCGGATCATCGCACCGTGGCGCGAGTGGGACCTGTTGTCGCGTGAGAAGCTATTGGCTTGGGCCGAATCACGCGGCATTCCCGTCGAGCACAAGCGGACCGGTGGTCGTTCGCCCTACTCGGTCGATGCCAACCTGTTGCACATTTCGTATGAAGGCGGCGAACTCGAGGATCCCTGGTGCGAACCTGAGGAAGGCATGTGGCGCTGGACCGTTGCACCGGAGCAGGCGCCTGCCAAAGCACACACGCTCGAACTTGGCTTCGAGCACGGCGACGCCACGTCCATCAACGGTGAACGAATGAGTCCCGCAACCCTTCTCGCGGCACTGAACCGCATCGGTGGAGCACACGGCATCGGACGCGTCGACATCGTTGAGAATCGCTACGTGGGTATGAAATCCCGCGGCTGCTACGAAACGCCCGGGGGAACCATTCTCCTGAAAGCGCACCGGGCCATCGAATCCCTGACGCTGGATCGCGAGGCCGCACATTTGAAAGACGAGTTGATGCCGCGTTACGCCAACCTGGTCTATAACGGTTACTGGTTTTCCCCCGAACGCGAAATGCTGCAGGTTGCCATCGACCAGACGCAACAATCGGTAAACGGTACTGTGCGCCTCAAGCTCTACCGCGGAAACGTCGTGGTCACGGGCCGCCGTTCAGAGGGCGACAGCCTGTTCGACGAGAGCGTCGCCACTTTCGAAGAGGACGCCGGCGCCTACCAACAAGGTGATGCTACCGGGTTTATCCGCCTGAACGCGCTGCGTTTCCGCGTGGCCGCGCGGCGAGGCCGGAAGTAGGGAGCGGTACGTGATCCCCATATTCGAGTATCAACACAGAGTGTCGCCGGAAGACATCGACGATTTGGGCCACGCCGGCAATTACCATTATGTGCGATGGCTGCAGCACGCCGCAGTCGCGCACTCAACGGCCAATGGCTGGGCACCCGAACGTTACAATGAACTCGGCGCGGGATGGGTCGTGCGCTCACACCACATCGAATACCTGAAGCCGGCCCTCGAAGGCGATGACTTGATCATCAGGACCTGGGTGGAAAACATGAAGCCGGCAACTTCACTGCGGCGTTATGAAATCTGCCTGCGCGACGGCACGCTGCTGGCTCGTGCTGAAACCGAATGGGCTTTCGTCAACTACACCAGGCAGAAAGCCGTCCGAATTCCACCGGAAGTGGCGAGCAGCTTCGAAGTGGCGACACCGGCGCCGGGCTGACCACACCTGCTCACCACTGCATCCCAGATGATCGTTTCAGGCCGTGCCGTCGATAATCTTCGCGCGCCAGATTTTCGGTCCACTCTGGTGCACTGACTCACCGTTCACGTCGACCGCCACGGTCACGGGCATGTCCTCCACCTCGAACTCGTAAATTGCTTCCATGCCCAACTCGGGGAAGCCCAGCACTTTCGCCGACTTGATGGCCTGCGCCACCAGGTAGGCGGCGCCACCGACCGCCATCAGGTAAACGGCCCGGTTGTCGCGAATCGCCTCGATTGCCGTCGGGCCGCGTTCGGCCTTGCCGACCATGCCCATCAGCCCGGTTTGTTCCAGCATGGTGCGGGTGAACTTGTCCATGCGGGTTGCCGTGGTGGGGCCTGCGGGGCCGACCACTTCGTCGCGCACCGGGTCCACCGGGCCGACGTAGTAGATAAAGCGGCCGTTCAAATCGACCGGCAACTCCTCACCGGCGCTGAGCATATCCACCATCCGCTTGTGCGCCGCGTCGCGGCCGGTGAGCATCCGGCCGTTGAGCAACAGGGAGTCGCCCGGTTTCCAGCTGGCGATCTCCTCCCGCGTGACCGTGTCCAGGTTCACCCGTCGCACATTGCCGCCGGCTTCGCGCGTGACCTCGGGCCAGTCGTCGAGGCTGGGCGGCTCGATACGCGCCGGGCCGCTGCCATCGAGGCTGAAGTGCACATGGCGCGTGGCCGCGCAGTTGGGGATGATGGCCACCGCCTTGTTGGCTGCGTGAGTAGCAAAGTCCTTCACCTTGACGTCGAGCACCGTCGTCAGTCCGCCGAGGCCCTGGGCGCCGATGCCCAGCTGATTGACTTTTTCATACAGCTCCAGGCGCAGTTCCTCGGCTCGATTCGTCGCGCCCTTTTCTTGCAGTTCCTGGATATCGATGGGGTCGAGCAGGGCCTCCTTGGCCAGCAGCATCGCTTTCTCGGCGGTGCCGCCGATTCCGACCCCGAGCATGCCGGGTGGGCACCAGCCGGCACCCATCACCGGCACCATTTGCAGCACCCAGTCGACGACCGAGTCGGAGGGGTTGAGCATGGCGAACTTGGTCTTGGCTTCCGAGCCGCCGCCCTTGGCTGCCAGGTGCACGTCCAGCCGGTCACCGGGAACGAGTTCGTAGTGGATCACGCAGGGGGTATTGTCGCCGGTGTTCCGGCGCGCACCGTCCGGGTCTTCCAGGATCGACGCGCGCAGCGTGTTGTCCGGATCCAGGTAGGCGCGGCGTACGCCCTCGTTGACCATGTCGCTCACGCCCATGCTGCCTTCCCAGCGAATGTTCATGCCCACGCGCAGAAACACCGTGACGATCCCGGTGTCCTGGCAAATCGGGCGATGGCCCTGGGCACACATGCGCGAGTTGATCAGGATCTGGGCCATGGCGTCCTTCGCCGCCGGGTTGGCCTCTCTCTCGTACGCCTGGTTCAGGGCTTGTATGAAATCGACCGGATGGTAATAGGAGATGTACTGAAGCGCATCGGCCACGCTTTCGATCAGGTCTTCTTGACGGATTACGGTGCTCATAGTGAGTTCTCTCGTTGCAAAACGAAGTTCCTTCGGGAATGGTGACGCGCCGGTCACCGGATGCTCTCATACTAACGCAGGCGTTACCGCGCGTGACATGATCTGACACCCGGGGAACCCGCTTTTTTGTCCTCGCGTGCGGGCATGGCAGGCAGCGAGCATATAGAATAGAAGGGCAAGCAATTCCACCCCAAATCGACAGGAGAAGTCAGCATGGCAACCTATGAATGCAAAGTATGCGGCATGAGCGTCAACGCCACCTGCGGCCACTGCGATGCCCCGCTCGAGAACGACACGCTCGAACTGCCCGACGGCAAGAAGGTTCAGATATCAAAGTGCCCCAATGGCCACGGCAAGATCAAGTCACCCCTGTGCTGCGGCCAGGACATGACCTGCTCAATTGAATAACGGGCGACGATCGCTTCGTGAACAAAATCATCGAGTGCGTGCCCAACTTTTCCGAGGGCCGCGATCCCGCGGTCATCCGGCAGATCACCGACGCTATTGAAGCGGTGCGCGGCATCCAGTTGCTGGATGTGGATCCCGGGGAAAGCACGAACCGGACGGTTGTGACGTTCATCGGTGCGCCGGAGCCCGTCGCCGAGGCAGCTTTTCGCGCAGTTCGGAAAGCGGCCGAGTTGATCGATATGTCCCGGCACCAGGGTGAACACGCCCGCTTCGGGGCCACCGACGTTTGTCCGTTCGTTCCGGTATCCGGTGTCACCATGGAAGAATGCGCAGACGTCGCCCGCGCGGTTGGACGGCGCATCGGCGATGAATTGGGTATTCCGGTTTTCCTTTACGAGCACGCCGCGAGCCGGCCGGAGCGGCGCAACCTGGCCGATGTGCGCGCCGGCGAATACGAAGGCCTGGAAAAGAAACTGGCAAAGCCTGACTGGCAGCCGGATTTTGGCCCGGCCGCCTTCAACCGCAAGTCCGGAGCCACGGCCGTGGGCGCCCGAGAATTCCTGATCGCCTACAACATCAACCTCAACACCACCGACCGCCGCTACGCCAACGAGATCGCTTACGAGCTGCGCGAGCGCGGCCGCTGGAAGCGGTCCGGAAACATCAAACCGTTCTATTACAAGGGCAGCGTCGTGAATTTCGCGGAAGGCGTCTACCCCGACGGTAATTCCGACTTCGTCGCCGCCTCCTTCGAAGAGCTGGCGAACTATTACCAGGAAAGCTACGGTCGCGATCTGCATGAACGCTATCGCCGCATCGGGCTCGACCCGGCCAACCTGGCCGGCAGTCCGGTCTACAAGGACGGGCTGTTCACCCACCTCAAGGGCATTGGTTGGGTAGTCGAAGACTACGGCTGTGCGCAAGTCTCGCTGAATCTCACCAACTACAAGGTCACGCCGCCCGAGGCGGTGCTGGAAGCCGCTCGCGAACTGGCGCAGCAGCGGGGCATGGTCGTCACCGGTTCGGAAATTGTCGGCGTGGTGCCGTTCGCCGCCATGCTGGGCGCCGGGCGCCATTACCTGAGACGGATGCAGAAATCGACCGGCATGCCGGCGCGGGACATCGTGACCACGGCCGTGCAGGCCATGGGCCTGACCGACGTTGCGGAGTTCGACATCGACAGGAAAGTCATCGGTATGCCGGCCTCGACCGGCCCGTTGGCCGGACTGGACGTCGGCGCTTTTGTCGATGAAGTCTCGCGCGACACACCGGCCCCCGGCGGCGGTTCGATCGCGGCCCTGGCCGGCGCCCTTGGTGCCGCGCTGGCGTCAATGGTGGCCAACCTTTCGATCGGCAAGGGCGAATTTGACGAGCGTTACGGGGAACTCTGCGAGCTGGCCGAAAAAGCCCAGGCTGCCAAGGACGAACTGGTCAGCGCCATTGACGCGGACACCGACGCGTTCAACGAGGTCATCGCCGCCTTGCGCATGGCCAAGGACACGCCGGAACAGGTCGCGGTACGGGCGGAAGCGATCCGGGCCGGCTACAAGTCAGCGGCTCGGGTGCCCCTGCGGACGGCGCAGCTGTGCCGCCAGGTACTCGATCTCTGCCAGGCAGCCGCGGGCATCGGCAACCAGGCCGTGATGAGCGATGCCGGTGTCGGAGCCCTGATGGCTCATGCGGGCGTTCAGGGCGCCATCCACAATGTGCGTATCAATCTGCCGCACACCAAGGACGATGAATTCATCGAAGCCATGCGATCCACCCTGGGCCAGTTGCTCGGCGAATCGAAAACGATTTGCGAGGCGATTCAGCGGCAGGTCGAAAAAAGTTACTGAACCCGCTGGCAGCGGTCACAGTGCCGATAAGCAGCAGGCCTCCCGAGGACTCCATTCGCAGGAAATTTGTAAGCGCCTTGACCGGCATGAAAGCTGTCCCCGGATTTGATCTCAAAACCCTTGTGGCTCCGATTAAGGACCGATTAAATCGAACTAAAATGATAAATGCATCGAATAAAGCGATGTATCATGAGGTCCGACATCATGGCCGGACAGCGTACCACGAAGAGACGTGCTGATGAGACACCTGAACTACAGCCACCTGCAATACTTCAACGCGGTCGCGCGCGAAGGGACGATAGCCAAGGCAGCCGAGAGTCTGCATCTCACGCCACAGACTATCAGTGGGCAAATCAAGCTGCTGGAAGAGGCCGTCGGTGCACCTCTGTTCGAGCGCGTCGGCCGTGGCCTGGTCCTCACGGAAACCGGGCATGCGGTCAACCAGTATGCCGAGCAAATATTCGCACTGGGTGGTGAACTTGCACAGTGGGTGAGCGGTCGGCACGCGAGAGCTTTCGGTACCCTCAACGTCGGCATCGTCAATTCGATCCCCAAGCTGGTCGCCCACGGGGTGCTGCACGCCGGCCTGGAGATCGATCCGCCGGTGAAGCTTATCTGCCGCGAAAGCGCTTTGCAGTCACTACTCGCCGACCTGGCCGTGCACCGTCTCGACCTTGTGCTCTCCGATCGGCCGATACCGCCGGGCTTCGGGGTCAAAGCCTTCAACCATCTGCTGGGCGAGAGTGCCATCTCCTTCTACGGGCAAGACCGGCTGGCCCGGAGGTTCGAGGCGGGCTTCCCGCAGTCCCTGGACGGCGCCCCGGTGCTGGCCCCGCTCACGGGCAGCGCAATGCGGCGGCATCTCGACGGCTGGTTCGATGAAATCGGAGTAACGCCCAGGATCGTGGCTGAATTCGAGGACAGCGCCTTGCTGAAGGCTTTCGGTGAGGCCGGCGCCGGTATCTTTCCGGCGCCACGCGTTATCGAGCAGGAATTGAGGCAAACCTATCACGTTCGTCCGATCGGTTCAGCGGGATTGATCAGAGAGGCCTACTATGCGATCTCGCCTGAGCGGGTACTGAAGCAACCCGCCGTTCGCCATATCACGATGGCCGCCAGGGAGCGGCTGTCGAGCATGACCTGAACCCGGCAACGCCGGCTCGCAGATACAGAGCTGATCACCGCCCGGAAGCGCTTGACCCTAGCGACCCTTTATTTCGATTTATTCGAATTTTACCCTCGTAAAGATCGACTTGTTCGAACATTAGATAAACCCAAGAATGGACGATGACAGTAAAATGGAGAAAACACGATGACCCCGACCATTCGTTCACAAGGATTTTCCATCACCTCCGCAATAAGAGCCCATTTGGAGCGGCGTTTCACCCTGGCGCTCGACGAGTTCTCAGACAGGATTACCCGGGTAAACGTCTTTTTGAAGGACATCAATGGCGCCCACAAGGGCGGCGAGGACAAGTCGGTGTTGGTCCACGTACAACTTCCGGCCCAAGCCCCTGTGACAGTCGAAACCACGTCTCACGACCTCTACCTCGCCATCAGCCTGGCCGCGCGCCGGACTCGGCGCGCCCTGTTTCGGTCACTGCGCCGGCACCAGCGCTTCGAGCGCGCGGAAGGGCGCCGGTTTCGACTGCCCGGTTCCGTGGATACCGCTCTGTCCGGGTGAGAAAAAAGCCTAGGGTCCGCTGTCCTCCAGCACGTTGCCGTCGGCATCCATCAGGATGATGTCCCCATATTCCAGGGCGCGGATACCCTCCTCGATTTTCGCGCGGTCGCCCACCACGACCCAGACCATGCCATCCGGCTGCACGACGTCGGCAGCGGCCTTGGAGATCTGGCGGTCAGACAATGACCGAACTTTGTCGGGATAGGTGTCCCAATAGTCGTCGGGCAGGCCAAAGCGCACCATTTCTTCCAGTGAGTCGGCAACGGCATCAGCCGTTTCCCAGCGGCCCGCCAACGTCAGGGTACTCTTGTCCTTGGCCCGCAGGACTTCGTCCGGCGTCGGCGGTCGCTCGCCGCGAATCTCGCTCGTCTCGCGGTGGATCTCCGCCATCGACTCGCTGGTCTTGTCGGTTTGTACCGGCGCGTAGACCAGGAACGGGCGCTGACCCTCGGCGTCGATCAGCAGGGAACGGGCACCGTAGGACCAGTGCTTGTCCTCGCGCAGGTTCATGTTGATGCGCGCGTTGAAGCTGCCGCCAAGCACTTCGTTCATCGCCTCGATGGCGATTTCCTCGTCGTTGTTTTTCGGCGGCGCGACGTGACCCGCGAAAATCACCGACTGCTCCGAATCCGGCCGGTCAACCAGGTACACGGTTGGCTCCGATCGGGAGCCGACGAATTCGATGTTCTTCTGCGGCACGTCACCGCTCTTCCAGCGTTTGAACTGCTTCTCCAGCAGCGGCCGCAACTCTGACCAGGTCACGTCCCCGACCACCACCAGCGTCGCGTTGTTTGGCTTGAAGAACGCCCGGTGGAATTCCTTCAGGCTCTCCGTGTCGATCTGCATGACCGATTGCTCGGTCCCCGACCCGGTCAAGGGCATACTGTAGGCATGGCCTTCGCCGTACAGCAGTTTCGGAAAGACCCGCAACGCCATGCCCACGGGCTGCACTTTCTCCTGGGCGATCGCCGCCAGTTGCTGCTTCTGCAGACGCAGGTAGTCTTCTTCCGGGAACGTGGGGTTGAGAATGACGTCGGCAAACAATTCGAGCGAGGGCCCCAACTTCTCCTTCAGCGCCGACATGGATACTGTCGACACATCGAGGTTGGAACCTGATTCCAGCGTGGCGCCCAGCAGGGACAGTTCATCGCTGATCTCGAGGGCCGTCCGGCTCTTCGTGCCTTCATCCAGCATATCCATGGCCAGGTTGGCGGTTCCGGGCTGGCTGAACTGGTCAGCGGCATAGCCGGCGTTGATCAGCATGCGCATATTGACGACCGGCACCGCACTGCGCTGGGCCAGAACGACCCGTAGACCATTGGAAAGCTCGAACCGTCCAAAATCGTCGAAGCTGACCTCGGGAGCCGGGCCCGGGCCCGGAATCGCTGAGCGGTCGACGTTGTCCTCGGTGGTCGTGTACTCGTCGAAGGGATGCACTTCCATGATGTACTGACCCTTCGCCATCCACTTGTTGGCCACCGCCTTGATATCCGACGCGTTGGCTGCTTCCCAGCCGGCCAGAGTGGTCTGGTAGGC